>Ga0208267_100012_pt1 | contig 164433 bp, 143 predicted proteins | sample LakWasMet69_HOW9_2_FD_183899 | JGI IMG/M metagenome (GOLD analysis project Ga0208267, IMG submission 183899) | Freshwater sediment methanotrophic microbial communities from Lake Washington under simulated oxygen tension - Sediment Metagenome... | ecosystem: Environmental > Aquatic > Freshwater...
GTAATGCGATAACCTCTCGTTAAGATGCTGAAAATCTTCATGTGACAGTCCGACAGTCCGCATGAATTCTTCAGGATTGTTCGTGGGTAATTGGGCATAAGGTGTCATGACGATCCGTATTTTCAGAAGTATGGGTGTTATTTTAACCCCATAAAGAGGGGTGCCATATCGATTATTTAGGAAAGATGTCTAATTTTATTAGTCACTGCTTCAATGATTCTGTCGACTGCTGCGTATGCCGATACAGTAAATATTATCAGTCTTGCAGATTTCATTACCCCATCCAATCCAGGCGCTTCCAGCACAATCTCGTACGCCTTTACGCCATCCACTCCAATTTCTTTCAAAGTCGCCGGAAAAACATGCACTTGGGTAAGCTCCTCCTCTCCATACGGATCGGGAGGTGGTGCGGGTTGTAATTACAGCATCACAGTCAATTCATCTGGCGCTCTGGCCAATGCAACAAGTAATGGAAACGGCTGTACGGCGGCAGGACAGCCAATGATTGCTGCATGTAAGTAAACTAAGCGAAACAGGGCGCAATAGCGGGGAATGTTATTGCGCCTACTTAATACTCGGGAGAAAACTATGAGTTCAATGACTAAATTGGTTAATGCGTGGATTTTTTTAAATGAAGACGAACCTGCCGGCACCGACTACAACAGTCCCAGCAGTTGTTACCAGACACTTATCTACAACAATGTCTACCAAGCTATCGATATTCTGTACCTTTGCTTTGTAACCACCGTCCCTACCGGCCCTGATACGACCCCTGTCGGTAATGGCTCCTCATACACTATTGAAGTCGGCGCTTCGGCACATCCCTTGGGGTTGACCAACCAAGATTACATGAACTATATAATCAGGGATGCCCGGAAAAATAATCCGGATATTAAAATCGCGGTTACGCTGAATTGGGGCGATGGCAGCCTGCTTTCGAATATATTCTTGAATTCTGGCTATTCACCCAACCAGAATGCTGAAAACTTTGCCGGTAATCTGATGGATTATCTGAAGAGTTTTGACTTGGATGGTTTTGATATCGACTGGGAGTCACCCATTTCCGATCAAACCACGCAAAACCAATTCGAACTCCTGGTCAATGCGATAGGCGCCCAGTTTAAACAACAAACTGATAAGCATTATTACCTGACGCTCTCTCCCGCTGAAGTAGGAAATCTGGATGCCGGGGCTGTTAACAACAACATGGATTTCGTTAATCTTCAGTTATATTCAGGGTTCACCATTCCGAGTGAGTTTACGCAGGCGGGAGTTCACCAGAATTTATTGGCTTACGGTGCAAAATTTGAAGCTGACGGTCCTTCCGGTCCCGATGGCAATGGGCATCAAACGGCCAAGAACGCCTATGATGGATATACTAAAGGCGGCTACAGTGTAATTACCAACTGGCGATTAAATTCGGAGAACTACGAGTTTGAGCAGGCGCAACAAAAAGACCTGTATCAATTGGTTTTTTCATTAACAGGCACAACATAAATCCGCTTTAGATATGTAGTTTAAGCTGATTCGCAGTTAGGTAACCCGCTTGTACAACCAATTTAAATTTTAGGAAAAGAAAAATGAGAAAAATAATGAAACGTCGTCTTTCTGTTATCGGTTTATTGCTGACCCTGGGCTTAGGCCTTAGCCAGCCTTTGCTCGCCAAAGAAAAATGGCAAGAAGGTACGGCCACAATCGGGGCCAACAACAATCAAAAAGTCTGCCCAGTGGGTAGTTCCAGCACGGCCAGAGCTCCTGGTTGCAAGCACGATGATTGCACTAGTGCGAAGAATCAAGCTAAGGCCAACCTCCGGGGGCAATTTCCAGATTGCGGTAAGTATATTCATGCCACAGGGACATGCCTCAACGGTCCCGGTTGCTGAAATAATCCGGCAACCGGACATCGGTTCCAGCCCTGTAGATCAGGTATTAACAGTATTCCCGATCTACAGGCCGTAAGTTAAAAGTAATACCCCCGTTTTCAACTTCACCATAAGCGTTAAGCCGCTTTTCTCATACCATGTTGAGCCGCAGTAAAGCCAACAATTTCCATTCCCTAGTTGCAATAGCGTTGAACTGTCGATAAAGTTCTACCGACTATTTCAATTTTAATCTGATTACCTGTATCCACCAGGAGGAATACACATGAAAATCCGTTTTTACGGTCTGGGCTTGTTAGCCGCATTGTTTAGTTTGTCGGTATCGGCGGCCGACCTTAGCCGGTCGGCAGTGCAACAGCATCTCGCCAAGGCGGATAAGGGGCACCTTGCAAAGCTGCGCAGAAAAGATCTTAGGGGGCTGGATCTATCCGGACTGGATTTCAGGAATGCCGACCTGTGGGGTTCTGATTTACGTAATACCAATTTAAGCAATAGTGATTTATCCGGCCTGAATCTTGATTTAACGGTAATGACCAAAATCAATCTTTCCGGCGCTAATCTGTCCAACGCCAGCATTTTTGGCGTGCATATGGGCGGCGCTAATTTGAGCGGCGCCAATCTGGCCGGTAGCCGTTTTATTGCCAATTTGGATCGGGCCAACCTTAGCCATGCCAATCTGTCTAATGCCAATTGGGGCGTTGATATGAAGAATCAGCCCATGGGTTTAATGCGGGTCAGCTTGAATAATGTCGATTTATCGGGCGCCAATCTGTCCGATGCCAACCTTAACCGTGCTTTAATGCGCCATGCCAATCTTTCCGGGAGTGTGCTGAAAAACACAGTGTTATTCGGCGTTGATCTTTCCGGGGCCGATTTAACCGATGCCGATCTTTCCGGAGCGGATTTATCCGAAAGCAAATTGGAAGATGCCGATTTTACCGGGGCTAACTTGGCGGGTACCCGGTTTGGCGGTATTAAGAATAAATCGATTTTGAAAGGATTGATTTCCAGCAAAAATCTTGAAGCGGCTATTTTTGAGTGATGGAAAAGCTGCGCAGCATAGATAAAGGCTGAATAGGGGGCTTGAGTCGGCAGCATTGCCGTTAGGGAAGCGCTGAACAAATCAATTCCGCTCAGGGTTCGACAAAGCTTACCGCGAACGGAATCAACAGTTTACCGTTCGTCTTGAGCCTGTCGAAGGATTTAAGCAGCGCTTCCCTAGAAAAACCGGTAAAGAAAACTAGGCAGGCGAGGAGGCAATAGGCGTGGCCCGTTAAGATTAGGATGCCTACGAACCGTTAACGCAAAGCAATGGCGACGATCAGATAAGTTATCAGTCTTGTAAATGCAACCGGGACAGTCGCAGGCTAAAAACCGGTACGAAATCCTACATAAAATGCCGCACCGTTAAAATTAAAGTCGTAAATCTCGGGGGTGCGTTCATCGGTGATGTTTTCGCCGCGTAAATACACATCCGTTTTTTGCGTTAACTGATATTTTAGCTGGGTATTAATGCGGGGAGCGCTTTTGGCCCTGAGTCTATTGGCGGCATCAAACCAATAACCGCTATGAACAGTTAGCTCCAGCCGAAACGTTAACGGCTGCAACAAGTTCACTTCATTCCAGAATATACTTTGGTGCTCGGGCCGAGTGGGCACCAGTAAATGCGTAACTGAATTTTTGGCAGACATATAGCTGTAATTTAAACCGCTTGCCCAGACGCTGTTCCAACGATGTTGCGATTGCATTTCCGCTCCCCAGACATCCGCTTCCTGTATATTAGTCGCCTTGGATATGCCGGTGGTCGAGTTCAACTGCATGGTAATCATTTGCCGATAATTTTGATAATAACCGCTCACCTTGACTTGGCTCTCGGGCGCGGGGTGCCAACCCCAGCCGATTTCGCCACCGGCATTATGCTCTCCCTGCAAGGTCGGATTGCCGAATACAGGATGCATTAATTCGCTGACACCGGGCTGGCGATAACCGGTGCCGCCGTTAGCCCATATATTCATGTTTTTCGGCAATACCCGGTTTGCGCCCAACGAAAATACCTGATGATCGCCATATGTATCGCCTTTATCGAAACGCGCATCGGCGCTCCATTGCCAAGCTCCCATGACCAATTCCCCCCGCACATTGGGGCTGACCACTGTTTGCGAAACCGGCAAACCCAACGCCTGCTGTTGTTGAGTATTAACTCCCCATACCAGCAATGCCTGATCCTGATTATTTGTGCTCAGCGGCAAGCGGTGGGTGTTTCTCCAGTCCAATAGGAATAGCTGGCTGGTAAGCGAAAACGGGCTGATTAAAGCTGAAGTCATTTTTTGTCGATCTTGAGTGAAACCCAATTGCAGCGAACTATTCCAATAGGACGTCAAATCATATTGACCGTGCAATTGAGCTACCCAGGTTTCATCCGACAATTTACCCCGTTTATCGTCCACCCAGCGTATTGTACGCGAGGGTAATATCAAACCGGGGCCGTCGATATCTTCATCGGTGCGCACAAAATAGACTGACGCATCCAAGCCGCCCCGGCTGAATTCTTTAAACCAATTACCTGAGGCATGGGTCATACCGAAATCATCACGCTCCGTGCCGTTTGGTGACTGACTGATAGCATTAAAAACGTCGCTTCGCCCCACCACCGCCGAGAAATCACCCGCTTGGGTCGTCAAGCCGCTGCCGGCAACGCTGCGCACGGTGTCATAACTCCCTCCTTCAACGTGCAAAAAATTATCCTTTTCCTGCATGTGCCGGGTTTGCAAGTGAATGGCGCCTCCGAGTGTACGGCTGCCATGTCGTTCGCCGCCTGAACCCCGGGTTATCGTTACCCGATCTAAAGCATCCAGTGCATAGTGACTCAATGAGTAAAAACCGGCGAAATTAGCAAATAAGGGGACGCCATCCAAAGTGACCAAACCTTGGCCCCCACCGCCGCCACCGCGCAAATTGATGCCGGTCGGCATCTGTCCGCTGCCCTGGTTTAGCATTAAGCCGCCTTGGCTTCTCAGTACGCCGTTAAGGTTAGGCATGCCGGTGGCCTGTAGCTCATTCTGGTTTAATTGATTAAGCATGCGCGGCGGCTCAATTAATTGGGGATAAACCTGGTCATCGTAAACAGTCATGGGCGTTAACGAAAGAGGATCGTTAGCAGGAGCGGAAGCTTCGTCGGCTATTGCTCCGGTCGACAGGCACAGTATAAAACCGTTCAGCATGATCGCAGATGCCGGATATTTTCTGACGGATGATGTTTTTTGACGGCGTTTAAAATGGATTTTGATTGCAATCATCGGTTTATATCGTTGTTTAACTTGTGTTACAGCGCTTGCTGCTGCTTGCCCGCTATTAGCATGCGCGCTAACGTGCGCAGTCCATCGGATGAAATATCCAGGCCAAACGGTGCGCCTAATCTTTCAAGTTCATAAATCACGTCGGTCGCCGCTATGAAAGTTATATAACGTAAACCTTGGATGGCGGGTAATTCTTTGGCTATGACTTTTAATACCGGTGCCAGGCGTTCCCAGGTATCGGTAAAAAATACCCGCACCGGGTCGTTGTCCGCGTCATGTTCTTTTAAGCCGGCCTGAAAAGCTTCTCGGGAATTCATTAAAATTTCCATCAGGGTTTCGCGCAGTTCCGGCGACTTTGTGTCTTCAGATGCCTGTTTAATGGCTGTGCTCAAAAACGTATCCCATTGTTGCCAAGCGGCTTGCCATTGTTTTTGTTCGGCTTCGCTAAAGGCTGGAACAGGTTTTTCGATAGCTCTTTTGGCCGGTGCATTGAGATCAAGCTTGATGCCGATACCGTTGTCTCCGGCATTGATGTCGCTGAATCTGAGCGATTTGAGTATCTCTTTGACTTCGGCCGCATTATCCTTGGGTAAAAAATGCGCCAGCGTTTGCTCGATATTGTTTCGGGATTCGTTTAAATCGATTTTTACTGAGGCAAGTTTGGGTTCGGCAAAGCGTTTGATCAAATCCTGAAGCTTAGTGATGGTCAGATGATGACCTTCATGATCGTAGGCGGTTGCGCTGGTGATTGGAAAGCTCAGTACGGAATGCCCGGAATCGAGCGTCGGCTGCTGAAAAGTCTCCAATACGCCTGCCCATTCCAGAACCGTTACACATTGTCCGCCCAAACCGGTTCCGAAGCGCACCTGAACTTCGTTTAACAGCTGGATTTGGCCGCTTTTGCCGTTAACTTCGGGATTGGAAAGCCTTAAATAACTGCATCCCTGACGGTCGTTCCACAGTTCTGCGCTATTATTTTTGCCGGTATACAATTGCGATATCAGCACTTTTTTAATAAGACTGTAATCAATCTGCAAAGGGATGCTGAGTTGATCGGCCACGCTGTTTCCAGCAAACAGCAGCAATATACCAAAAACGGTCGCTATAAAATTTTTATGCATGAATTTTCTCCAGTAGATCGGTTTATATCGCACACACTACACCAATAATTAATGCGGATTCAGTTCTCCCCAATAATCGCTTGCGAAACTGCAGCCTCTGTCGGCAATGGCTCAGGCTGTTTTTCGGGGATGTATTTGGGACGGGTAAACTGACGTCCCATGAATATATCATTGCTGACTCTCGATATATCCTCCAGCCAACGCGAAGATAACTGGCAAGCTTCCGAATAGGGCGGCTCTTTGCACATATCAACAGTTCCATCAGCCAGCAAATTAAAATGCATGCCCGGCAATGGCCTTACTCGTACATTGGGCAAAGGTGCGGTGTAATCCATGATACTCGGTTCATTGAAGTTAAGCAGGTCGAGCAACAGCTTGGGCACTTGATAAAGCGGCAGGCTGCCAAACTTAACCGGTCCGCGTTTACCGTCGATAATAAGCATTGGCGTGCTGACATAGGCTTTGAACATAGTTGGCGAAAAGTCGCTCCGATTGGCCGTCAGCACCTCTGATTCGACATAGCCGGCAAAGTTCTCGCCTAAAAAAGGCAGATGATCGCCGAAAACCACGATAATGCCTTCCGGGTCCCGCTTGCGCATTTCGTTGATAAAGGCCATCAATTCCCGCGACTTATAATAAACCGTATTGGCGTAGGCCGACACTTCCTCAATTTGGGACGATGAGCTGATTTTATTGGGACGGCTTTCGCTTAACGGGTAATTCCAATGTCCGAAATAGGTCACGATATAATCCAGGACCGGTTGCTTGGCATCCAGCGATCCGGATATTTTCTCCATTACTTGGCGGTATAACGTGCTGTCGGACATGAATTCCTGATTCATGTCATCCTGGACAAAATCCCCTAACGACCAGTAAGTCTGAAAGCCCATGCGCTTATAAGCATTAACACGGTTCCAGAATACAGGCACATTCGGGTGCGAGGAAATGGTGCGATAGCCTTTGTCGGCAAGAAGGTGCGGCAAACAAGGCACATCGTTTAGTAACTGGCGCTCGAATTTGACCGTATCCCTTACTACCGGGAAGCCGCACAATACCTCAAACTCGGAATTGGCGGTAAAGCCTCCAAACACTGGAGCCAGCGCATGCGAGTATCCGGCGCTCTTCCACAGCTCGCGAAACTCGGGCGAAAACGGGTAAGGTTTAAACTTTGCTTTTTTCAGCACACTGGGATCCCAGAAAGATTCCAGCAATACGATATGGATGTTACGCGGTGTAAACGTTTTGGCGCCAGACTCATTTTCAGATGAGACTGTCAGTGGAGGTGTCGTGACCGGTACCATTGGATCGATACAGGAAGTTGAGCCAGGCATGGAACAGTTGTCGATGGAACCGGTGCGATGGGCAGTCAGTAATTTGTCGGCCGCTTCTTGAGCCATATCGGCGTCGGGAATGATTTCGGCTGCGGCAAAATGGCGAGCGCTTTCCAATAACGAGTATAACGTTGCGCCGCGCCATACGTAATTGGAGCGTTGATCCCATACCGAGTTGCCAAAGTAGCCATCCAAAGGATCCAGTATGGTCGCGGGTTTGTAAACGACAGTGATGCCGAGCAAAATGATAGTCAGGCTGGCCAGATAAGAGCTCCAATGGCGCATGGTGAAGTTGTATAACAACAGACTGGCAATGGCGGCTAGCGGTATCGCGGCAGCAAAAAAACGCCAGCCATCGAGTATCAAAAGTAGCGATTGCAGCGCGAAAACGTCATCCGGCATAATCGGTCCGCCAAAAAACGATATTTTTACTGCATTACCCACATACAACAGCCCCATCAGCAAGGCATGAATCACCAGAAAAATCCATATCCGCTTCGATAATGCATAAAGCACGTAAGCGACTACCAGTTGCAGCAGATAATCGTAAGGTATCGATGCGGTCAATATTTGCACATCAAATTTGAAGGTGCTGATCAGGTAATACAACACATAAAGCAGCGTCGTAGAAAGCAGCGGTAATAGCTTTAGTGACATTAAGTAAAGAGATGTAAATCTGTTTGGGTGAGTAAAATCTATTTTATCATAGAATGTGGCGCGTCTTATTGAACGGCAATGTAAGCTCGGTCTTAGTATTGGCCTTGCGCCTCCGGCTTCATCCGTCATAAAATGCCGGTTTTTTTCTTACTTTTTTTGGGGGTATGTAATGTCGGATACAATTTGGTTCAGGACCGGAGAAGCGACGGTATTTTCCAGCGACGGTCAAGGCACAGACGCCATGCCCGAGATATTGATAGGCAGTGTCAAAGGACCGGCCGGTAACGCTTTCGCCAATCTGATGGGACAAACCGCAGGACATACCCGTATGTTCGCTATTCGAGCCTGTAATCAGCAAGTAAAGCCTGCGACGATAATAGTTCCCAAGGTCACCATCAAATCCACCGAATACGTCAATCTGTTTGGCGGTCCCGTGCAGTCAGCGGTAGCGGATGCGGTTCTTGATAGTGTTATTGACGGTGTTATCCCTGCCGATCAGGCTAATGATTTATGTATTATTGCAATGCTTTGGATTGCTCCTGAATGTGCTACGAATCCCGATTTGGATCGTAAAGATTTGTATCGCACAAATTATGAAGCGATGAAATTAGCTATTTCCCGTGCGATGAGTAATTCACCCGGCATTGAAGAGTTAATTGCCAACCGGCATAAGATTGTTCATGAAATGTACGACCCTGAAACCGGCGAGTCCCAGTGGTAAGAAATTAACCCTTTAATATTTAATTTAAAAACCGGTTTATCCACGAAAAACAAAAGTTAAGCGCCATGGTCAGTGTGTAGTAGAACGCTAACAGTAGGCACTTTAGGCGCACGAAATATTTAGCCATTCATCTGGATAATAATCTGAGACTTGGTATTTTTTTAGATATTTTCGTGCTTTTTGTGGTTTTCGTGGACGAGATGGTTTTTCCAGGTTTATAGGCTTCATTGCTATTTTGGCAGCCGCGATAAGAGTTTGTCAGACGAAACCTGGAATATTTACGCTTTTTTCAAGTACAAAGATCTTTACCATGAGTTTATTAATCAAATACCTTTCGCTCTGCTGGTTCGTGAATAACCCCGCTGATTTAGTCCCTCCAAAATCATTCATGTGGAAAACAGTGGTGTTTTATCTTATTTCAGGGATTATTGTTGAGGGCTTGATTGCCGATCCTGCCGATGGCACGCTGGAAGTTTCATTGCGAACAATTATGGCGTTTTCATCTATCGCCGTATTATTGCTTGTCATCAAAAAATGGCAGCATTTCAATCAACTTTTTACAGCTATTTTTGTTTGCGAAAATTTTATTATGACGCTCGCAATTGCCGCCGAAGCGCTGGATTTTATAATGGTGATGAACAAGGAGGAATACCGGGAAGAGATATCGATCAGCTTGGCCGTATTATTGGTGGGATGGTATTTGGCGATCGTCAGTTATATCTTGCGACAACTGTTTTCATACAAAATGAGCGTCAGCGTTATCTTAGCGTTTAGCTATTTTGTTTTAACTTACGGCATTCCGATGCTGGTCATGGATATATAAAATCCAGCCCGTCACACAAACGTCAATGTGTGCAGACGCAAGTTTTCCTGTTTGGAAGCTGAATTGATGGGCTTGGCTTTTGCCCATCCAGCAACCATTTGGCTAGTTCTTTGCCAGAGGTTTATTGTCTTCCGCTTGTTTTTTTGCATCCTTTATCGCTAATTGCAGTTCCATACGTTGTTTTTCAAGGGCCAGTAATTCGATTTCTCTGCGAAGATAAACATCGGCTTCTTTTCTTTTTGCATAACTTTCTTGTTGCATCTCCAGACGCTGCTGTTCCCGATGTTTCTGGTTCTCTACATCGGTATCAAACTCCAGCTGTTTTTGGCGCCGCTCAAAGGCGATCTGTTGAGCGTGGATCTTATCTTTGGCTTCTCTCCATCGGGCCTGCTGGTTTTCAAATTTGGCGATATCGGCTTCCAGTTCTTTTTCTTTTAACTTGGCTTGGTGCGCCAGCAATTCCGTGTGCGTTTTTTGTTCTGCAAGTCTGAGGCTGGCTTCGTGTTTTTGTTGTTCCTGAAGCTCAGCTTCCAGCGTAATTTCCTTTAAGGCATTATCATGTTTGACTTTTTCGGTATGGATACGCTTTTCAATTTCAAATTGTTCAAGCAGCTGTCTTTCTTTTTCTTCCAGCAAAAGCTTTGTATTTAAAGCTTCTTGCGCTTGTTTCAAGCGTTCCAGTTCAGCGTCGAAATTTAATTGATCGAGCAGCTTTTGTTTATGTTCCAGCTTTTGTTTTTCGAGCTCTTGTTCCTGACGAAATAATTCCTCTCTTTTGGTATCATTAAACTCAAAACTTTTTTTAAGAACGCATAAATAAACGCTTTCCTGGGACAGTTGCACATCGGGGAAGTCTTCAAACGAAGGTTTTAATGTGCAGTGCGTTTGCGATTGAATATGTTGCAATATCAACATTTCACTAACGGCTAAAGATATTTTCTTTTCAATATCGCTGACGCCGGTTTGTACCCATGAGCCATCCGATAAATTAGCCAGCTCTTTATTTATCAGGTTGATAAGTAAATCTTTATAGGTTTTTTTTATATGCAGATTAATGCCGGACAAGATGTCGATATTGCCAAGCGCGTATTTCAACGAGGCCTGAAACCGAATATCCAGGGTTACATCGATTTTGCAAAAACCGTCGTAAAGTTTAATTTGTTGGGTAACCAGCCAGTTTTCAATCGGTAGCGGGTGAATATGATGATAGAAGCGCTTAACAAAGCCTTCCGGACGCAAGAATAAATTCCAGTATGGGCCGATTTTGGTATGGACTAGATGGCGATCCGCGTCAAAAATGGGTTCCCATACTTCCGGAATAGTGAGATCGTCGTCGGCTAACGAGCCTTCAATAAACCATTTGTCGATTTCAGTTCTGGAATTATTCATTAGTATCCGCTCGTCCGGTCATGGTGGATTCGGCTTTTAATCGATTGATCTTGTCACCCATTTTTTCGGCAATCAACGGATAAAGGTTAGGCGCGAATTCGACGGTTTTATCGTCGATTTTTCTTAAAAATCCCCGGCTTAATAATAAGCCGACGGCAAACATTCTCGACCAGTCGGAGTATCGTTTTACCCGTTCCATTTCGGTCTTCTCGATGGACATTTCAAGTTCGTCGTTTTTGTTGATCCGGAACTCGGTGAATTGCCGTAAGCATTCGAAAACCAGATCTTCTTCCTTGGCAGTCAATGGGCCGGGTGCGGTGAATTCGAGGCGGTATGACAACAAAACGGTGAAAAAGTCGGCCATTGCCGCGCAAACAAAAGCGAATAACGAGAAATTCGCATCCGACCACATGGCGAATGAAGGCTGGATATCGGCGGTAAATTGTTTGTAAGTCGTCAATAACGGTGCTTCCGGTAAGGATTGACCGATATTGCCTGATAGTAGGTTGATCTTTAGTTGCACATTCTGGAAGTTCTCCAGCATCTGGGAATAGGCGTCTTCAATATTCGTTGCGACATCCAGTGCATTGATGCTGACTTGCAGTTTTTGAATATCTTTGTCCAATTCAGAAAAATCATGTTCGAATTTAGCCTGCTGCTCTTTTTTCTCCAGATAAATCTGGTTGTAATGCTTCCAAAAAGGGCCTTCGCCGACTTGCTTCTTGTAGCCTTCGGCAATTTGCGCATGGGTGCCAAAATACGCTTGCTGTACATCGAGCGACGCTTTTTCTAAGTCGGTGCGCTGTTGCTTTAAAACCTCGCCTTTGATGGCTGAAACCCGGTCGATATAAGTTTTTACATCCAACCTGATTTTATTTAAACGGCTGATGTGCAGATTGTCCTGTTGGGAAATCTCATAAAATTTGAAGTATGAGAATGAAATCGAAGCGCTCATCGCAACCAGCAGGGAGCAGACAACGGAAAAATAGCGCATCCGGTTGGCACGCCAGTGAATGCCGGCAAGTTCCAGCGAGCTAATAACAATAATTGATTGAATCGCAATGGTGATAATCAGTGCAATCCAGGAGGTGATGAAATGAGATAAGCCGTAGTAGGTGGTGAATCCCGTACAGAAGCTCAGCATTATTACAATAGGAATCGTCCAGACCCTTAACATGCCGACAAATAATGTCTGGATGCTGTTAATCAAATAGCCTACGCCTGAAGCTCTTATTTTTGAGAATTCCGAATTTTTCATTGTGTAGTAACTTTCAGGCTTGTAACGTGGGTTGATGGATGGATTACACTATTTTCATCTTACATTTTTATATCAATGAAGCGATTTTCTCGCTAAAAATAAATGTATTTATAGGCAGGAGCGGTTTCCCGCTCTTGCCGTTGTTTCGTGTATCAATAAATAATCTTTTGATCCTTTAATGAGCTGTAAATATCATCAATAGCCAATGTATCGCTATCAAAGCTAATGTCTGCCAAGTCGGTGCTGCAATTGACGCATAAACCGATCAGTCCGGCAGTCTTGATTGCTGCGATTAGCGACGCATTTTGTGTTTCTAAGACCGTCGATGCATGACCGTTATCAAATAATTTCCGTTCCAGTTGATAAGCGATTTCTTTGCTGTTCGAACCGGTTAAAGCAATCGCTGTAGCTGTTTGACTAAAGCGCGCGGCGCGCTCTTCAGGGCTGACCGGTTGCAGGCTTTCTTCATCGGTGCTGCCGGTAATCATGCCCGCGCCGACGGTACCGTTGCTCAGGCGGTCTATGATAATGAATGAGCCTGTGCCTTTATGGGTAATGTAAGCATCGAAAACCACCGGCGCGTTGACTGAAACCGTGCAGGAACCGATTTCATTCAATTGCAGTTCGGTAGCGTCGTGGTGTTCCAGGGTGTTGACGTCGATTCTATGGTGAATCAGCGATACTGAACCCGACACGCTGCGGGTCGCCAGTTTGATAATGTACTGCCGACCCGGTGCCAGCGCATTTTCAGCCATCCAGACGATGGTGGCTTTGAATTTGTCCGAGACGGTTGCCGCTGCTTGTTCGGCGCCGACAATCATATCGCCGCGGCTAATATCGATCTCATCTTCCATCGTTAAGGTGACGGCCATCGGCGAAAAGGCCTGTTCCAGCTCGCCGTCGTAAGTCACGATGGCTTTGATGTTACTGCTTTTACCTGAGGGCATGGCGGTGATCCTGTCGCCTTTTTTGAAAATGCCGGAAGCGACCGTGCCGCAAAAACCGCGAAAGTCGAGGTTGGGGCGGTTCACGTATTGAACCGGAAAACGCGCGTCGCTGAAATTGCGGTCATTGGCGATTTCAATGCTGTTCAGCGCTTCCATTAACGGCTGGCCGGTAAACCAGGGCATATGCGCGCTGGGGTTGACCACGTTATCGCCGTCCAGTGCCGACATAGGGATAAAGGTGATGTCCTGTAAAGCCAGAGTTTGGGTGAAATCCAGATAATCCTGCTTTATTTTATTAAAAGTGGCCTCGCTGTAATCGACCAAATCCATTTTATTGACCGCGACGATAATATGATGAATGCCCAGCAACGAAGCGATAAAGCTGTGCCGTTTAGTCTGGGTTTGCACGCCGTAGCGGGCGTCGATCAGGATAATCGCTAAATCGCAGGTTGACGCGCCGGTCGCCATGTTACGGGTGTACTGCTCGTGCCCCGGCGTATCGGCAATAATGAATTTACGCGTGGCGGTGGAAAAATAACGATAGGCCACGTCAATGGTGATGCCTTGTTCGCGTTCGGCTTGCAGGCCGTCAACCAGCAAGGCCAAATCTATTTTGCCCGCACCGGTGGTGCCTGATTTAACGCTGTCGGCCTGAACGGCGGCCAGTTGATCTTCATAGATCATTTTGGAGTCGTGCAGCAAGCGGCCGATCAACGTACTTTTGCCGTCATCGACATTGCCGCAGGTTAAAAAGCGCAATAATTCCTTGCGTTCATGTTGCGCTAAATACGCGTCTATATCGGTACTGATTAAGTCGGATTGGTGGGACATAATTTTCTCTGGATTCCTGTTATGAGTTGCAGTGACAAGCGTTATTAGAAATAGCCTTCACGCTTTTTCTGCTCCATGGAACCGGATTGATCGTGGTCTATCAATCGTCCTTGACGTTCGGAGGTTGTGGTTAACAGCATTTCCTGAATGATTTCCGGCAACGTCGTTGCGGTCGATTCAACTGCGCCGGTTAACGGATAACAGCCCAAGGTACGGAAACGCACCATTTTCATTTCAATTTTTTCATCGGGGCCGATCGGCATGCGTTCGTCGTCGACCATGATTAACATGCCGTCGCGGTTAACGACAGGGCGTTCTTTGGCAAAATACAAAGGAACGATCGGAATGTTTTCCAGGTGGATGTATTGCCAGATGTCCAGCTCGGTCCAGTTGGATAGCGGAAATACCCGGATGCTTTCGCCCTTATCTATTTTGCCGTTGTAGATATTCCATAATTCAGGACGCTGATTTTTCGGGTCCCAGCGATGATTTTTATCGCGGAACGAATAGACTCGTTCCTTGGCGCGTGATTTTTCTTCATCACGCCGCGCGCCGCCGAAAGCCGCATCGAATTGGTATTTATCCAGAGCTTGCTTGAGGCCATCGGTTTTCATCACGTCGGTATGTTTTTTACTGCCGTGCGTAAACGGCCCAATGCCCTGTTCTATGCCTTCCGGATTGATATGAATCAGCAACTCAAGACCCAGTTGTTTGACCATTTTGTCGCGAAACTCGATCATTTCCTTGAACTTCCAGGTAGTGTCCACATGCAGCAACGGGAATGGCGGTTTACCAGGATAAAAGGCTTTCATGGTCAAATGCAACATGACGGCAGAGTCTTTGCCGACGGAATACAACATCACCGGACGTTCAAATTCGGCTGCAACTTCACGAATAATATGAATGCTTTCAGCTTCCAGTTGTTTAAGGTGTGTCAGTTTATAATCAGTCATTAAAAGTCCGTCAGGTTTGAAGGTCGCGCTATGTTTATTGAATGCGCGCAATAAGTAATAAGTTAGTTATTTTAATTTGAACAGGCTTTTAATGCCAGATTTGCTTAGGATTTATTGAGGATGGGGCAGGTTTTTAGGCAAACGGTGAAATGTGTGGGATGAATAGAACGGTAGAGAAACCCAGCGTATAGGCGATTAATTATGATGGTTTTCGGGTTGCTTTACCCTTGATGTCATTTGGGATTATCCGGCGTTGTAATGGGGGCTAAATTTTAGTTAACAGCCGCTTGATGATATTATCCGCGGGCTAATGCTACACAGAGAGGATACATGAGCAATTTTGATTTAAATGCCATTTCGATTAAGGATATTACCCAAACCACCTTGTTGACCTGCTTACCCAACGAGACGATGCATAATGCCGCTGTCAAAATGGCGGAACGGGAATGTAGTGCTATTTTGATTGTAGTGGACGATGAAATCATTGGTATCTGGACAGAAAGAGATGTATTGAAATTTGACTTTTCGTCGCCTGATGCGCGTTCCACGCCTGTGTCAGAAGGTATGAGCAGTCCTGTTCTCTGTGTTAATGAAAATGCAAGTTTAGAGGAAGTTTCGCTTAAATTTAAGAAAGACGGTGTACGTCATTATGTTGTAACCGATGATCAGGGCAAGCAGCGAGGCATTATTTCTCAAACTGATGTCATTAAAAAACATAATTTTGAATTTTTCCTGGTTTTAAAAACAGTGGGCAGTGTATTAAAGCCCAGTCCGCCGATTATCAAATCAACGCAAAGCATGGCACAAGCGAGCAGGCTTATGTACTCTTCGCTTTCGGATGCGCTGGGTGTCGAATTTCCGGATGAGTCCATCGGCATTTTGACTGAGCGGGATGTGGTCAAGACGCTGGCTTCTTTAACGCTAAACCCGGTCGTTGCCGATTATGCCAGCAGGAGTCTTGTTACCGTTAATGAGCACGAGAGTCTTTATCAAGCCAAGAAAATTATGCTCAGGAACGGTTTTCGTCACCTCGGCGTCGTCGATAATAAAAATAACTTAATAGGCATTATTAACCTGACCGACATCTTGGCGGGGTTTCGCAGCACCTATGTTGAAGAGCTTAAAGAATCGCTGGCGACTAGGGACGCATTGTTAAAAGAGTCGTTAAAGAGTCTTTGCCTGGCGAAAAAGATTATTGATAACACCCAGGAGGGTGTTATTACCACCGATAAATACGTGGTCATCCAAACATGCAATGCCGGCTTTACCAATATTACCGGCTACACGGAAGAGGAAGTTATCGGTAAGACGCCCGCAATTATCAGTTCGGGGCGGCATGATAAAAAGTTTTATCAGGCTATGTGGGAAAAGATTAACAAACATGGCTTCTGGCAAGGCGAAATTTGGAATCGGCGCAAAAATGGTGAAATTTATCCCGAATTATTGACCATTACCGAAATCCGGGATGATGAAACGAATGAGATCAGTAATTACGCCGCTATTTTTAGTGATATCAGTCAGTTAAAAAATGATGAAGAAGAAATTAGACGTCTGGCTTTTTATGATCCTTTAACCGAATTGCCTAATCGTCGTTTATTAAATGATCGATTGGCTCAGGAATTGGTGATTACCGGAAGATCGGGAAAGAATGGCGCGTTATTTTTTATTGATCTTGATCATTTCAAGAATATTAATGAAACTCTCGGGCATTCGGCCGGGGACAGAATTCTTGTGGAAGTCGCCTATCGATTAAAAATAGGTGTCAGGGATTGCGATACCGTCGCTCGTATCAGTAGCGATGAATTTATTGTTATTTTGACAGAACTTAGCGAGCACATAGAGCTGGCTTGCAATGAAGCTCGGCATATTGCGGAAAAATTGCAACAGGCCATTTGCCAGGTTTATTCGGTAATGAACCACAAGCTGTATGTTTCTTCCAGTATCGGTATTGCAATGTTTTCCGAGCACTTCGGCATGCCTGACGACTTGCTTAAACAGGCCGGTACGGCAATGTATCGCGCTAAGGAAAGTGGCCGTAATATGTTGCAATTCTTTCAGCACAGTATGCAGGAAGCGGTTATGGAAAGAATGCTGATTGAAAAAGAGCTGCGGCACGCTCTGGATGAGGGGCAGCTGTCTTTGTATTATCAGCCGCAGGTTGATTATCACGGCAAGCTTATAGGGGCAGAAGCGTTGATTCGCTGGAACCACCCGATAAAGGGCTTTATTCCACCCGATAAGTTTATTCCTATTGCGGAAGAGTGCGGGTTGATTCAGGCCGTAGGTACGTGGGTGCTTGAACAGTCATTCATTCATCTAAGGCAATGGGATAAGCAGCAGGTACATTTACCTCATTTGGCGATTAATATTAGTCCCAGGCAGTTCTATCATAGTGATTTTATGAGCATACTGGGCAGGCTTGTTAAACAATATCAGATAAGCCCGTCAAGAATCATGCTGGAGTTTACCGAAGGGCTGTTGATGAATGATGTCCATGCCGCGATTGATAAGATCAGGCAGTTGAAAATGTTGGGTTATACCTTTTCAATAGATGATTTTGGTACGGGATACTCATCATTGAGCTATTTAAAACATTTACCGGTGGATCAGTTAAAAATTGATAAATCCTTTGTTGAGGATATTACTAAAAATGAAGATGATGCTGTTTTTGTAGGTACCATTATTGCGATAGCCCGGCATATGAATCTGGGTGTTGTTGCGGAAGGTGTTGAATCAAAAATGGAGCTGGAGTTTTTAAAGCAGAATGGATGCTTGTGTTATCAAGGCTATTATTTCAGCAAACCATTGCCTGAAAGACAGTTCTTTGAAAGTTGGCTAAAAAGTGCGAATCAATAAAGTAACAGGTAACAGTGATATATTAAATATCACACTATTTTTTAATTAGATGGCGAGTAAAAATGAAAATTGATTTTCTTTGTTCAGTACATTTTGCCGGGTTGCTACGGAAAATGTTTTGCGGTCTGGCTATGATGATAGTCCTGTTGAGTTCAGGATGCGCTACGGTGGGCCATGAGTTCCCGGCAGGCCAGGTTTCAACTATCAAGATAGGGGAAACCACCCAGAATGATATCTACACCACGTTTGGGGCTCCCTGGAGAACTGGGCTCGATAACGGCATGAAAACATGGACTTACGGTAACTACTATTACAGCTTGTTTAGTGACGGCAGTACTGAAGATCTGGTTATTAAATTCGATAACCGGGGTGTTGTTGCGTCGTTTGTATTTAATACGACTAAACGCTCGAAATGAGTCAGGGTTAGATAACTTCGGATTGCAGGAGTGGCTTTAGCGCAAGCCGCTCCTGTATATTCTTCATGACGCATATAGGGTGTTTATTTGTTTATATCCAAAGCCAACGCCTCGGCAACTTTGATGCCATCCACAGCCGCAGAAAGAATTCCGCCCGCATAGCCCGCACCTTCTCCTGCCGGGTATAGCCCTTTGATATTCATGCTTTGATAAGACTCGTTGCGCTTGATGCGAATAGGCGATGAGGTGCGGGTTTCAACGCCCGTTAATACCGCATCCTTCATCGCAAAGCCCTTTATCTTTTTATCAAACGCGGGAATGGCTTCGCGTATCGCAGTGATGGCGTAATCCGGTAAAGCCGAGCTAAGGTCGCATAAATGAACGCCCGGCGTGTAGGAAGGCTGTACTGTGCCCAGTGCCGAAGAAGGGCGTTTTGCGAGAAAATCGCCAACCAGTTGCCCCGGTGCCTCATAGGTTTCCCCCCCTAACTTAAAGGCGGCAGCTTCCAGACGGCGTTGAAAATCGATGCCTGCTAAAGGATGGCCGGGATAATCGTCAGGCGTAATGCCGACGACAATGCCGCTGTTGGCATTACGCTCGTTGCGCGAGTATTGGCTCATGCCATTGGTGACCACATGTCCCGGTTCAGACGTGGCGGCCACGACAGTTCCGCCGGGACACATGCAAAAGCTGTACACAGAGCGTCCGTTGCTACAGTGATGTACCAGCTTATAGTCGGCAGCGCCCAATAACGGATGACCTGCATTGTCGCCCCATCTGCAAGTGTCGATTAATGACTGCGGATGTTCTATGCGAAAACCGATGGAAAAAGGTTTGGCTTCAATATAAACGCCGCGATCATAAAGCATTTTGAAAGTGTCACGCGCGCTATGCCCGATCGCCAGTAACACATGATTCGTATCAATGGTTTCGCCGCTGGCGAGTACCACGCCGCGAACCTGTTCGTTATCAATTATGATGTCTTCAACCCTGCTTTGGAAGCGGATTTCGCCACCTAATGATTCGATAGTCGCGCGTATCTGCTCGACTACAGTTACCAGTCTGAATGTGCCGATATGAGGCTTGCTGACATGGAGGATTTCAGGTGGGGCACCGGCTTTGACAAATTCAGTGAGCACTTTACGCCCGTAGTGATTCGGGTCCTTGATTTGGGTGTGCAGCTTACCATCGGAGAAAGTACCGGCACCGCCTTCGCCAAACTGTACATTGGATTCAGAGTTGAATACACCCTTGCGCCAAAGGCCGAAAGTGTCTTTGGTGCGTTCCCGTACCTCTTTTCCACGTTCCAGAATGATCGGGCGAAAGCCCATTTGCGCCAGAATCAGTCCGGCAAATAGCCCGCAAGGTCCTGTGCCGATGATGACGGGACGCAACGCCAGATTTTTTGGTGCCTGAGTTATAAAATGATAAGTACTGTCCGGTGTTAAAGATATGTGAGGGTCGTCTGCCAAACGTTTAAGAATCGCCTGTTCATTTGTGGTTTCGATATCGATAGTGTAAACAAGCAGGATTGCATTACGTTTTCGCGCATCAAAACCTTGTCGGAATATTGTATAAGTGATAAGTTCTTTTGCGCTGATGCCAAGCCGATCAAGTATCGCAGTTTTGATCATGCTTTCCGGGTGGTCCAGTGGCAGTTTAAGTTCAGTGATTCTCAACATGTAATTTATTCCGATAGGTTCCTGTTACAGAACCGACTGTTTTGCTGGTGACGGTGTAAATAAGGGCTGTTATTTTACCTTAACGGGGACTCTTCTTGTTAGTTGGACATTAATGATCTGGATGTGCATTAAAAGAGAGGTCTACAAATGGCGTTTGGGAAGTTATTAACGGCAATTGGCGTTATTTTGGTAGTTGTAGGGCTGATTACTAGTTATGCGCCTTGGTTGATTAGTTGGTTTGGCAGGCTGCCCGGTGATATACGCATTGAGGATGAGCAACGGTTTGTATTTATTCCGATTACCTCTATGTTTATTGTCAGTATTATTTTAACTCTAATTGTGAATCTTTTTTTTCGTAAATAGTGAATTACTTAACATTATTTTTACATTCTATTTGTCGGGCACCTCTAGTTCTTGTAAAATGTTGCAATTAAGTACTGCAGTGCTCATAATTAAGTGTAATTTGGAACAAGAATGGAAATATCACAAGAATTGCTACAGAAAAAAATTCTGATTGTAGATGATGCAGCTTCAATGCGGACACTAACCAAAGCTATTCTGCGAGAGGCCGGATTTACCCATGTTTTTGATGCACCGGGTGGCGAAGAAGCATTGCTAATGATGAGAAAGGTAAAAATCAATATTGTAGTATGTGACTGGAATATGCCGGGAATGAGCGGGCTTGATTTGTTTAGGACGGTCAAAGATGATGAGAAATTAGTCACACCACCTTGGATCATGCTGACGTCTTCATCTGAAGGAGACAAAGTAAAAGAAGCCATTATGGCAGGAATAACGTCCTATATTGTAAAGCCTTTTAAACCAGATAATTTGGTCAAACAGGTTGTAGGCAAGCTTTCTTAAATTAAGTTAGTCTAAAGTGTCCTAAAAAAGGCCCCATTCGCAACGGTAGATTGCGAATGGGGCCTTTTTTATGTCTGATCTACTTGTATGGCTGGCTTACTGGTAGGTGCACGCCTTTTGCCGACATTTTTTTTGTCCCGGTCACGTATTTTGACTTTTTCGACGGCAGCTTTTTTAGGTTCTATTTTCTTTTTGCCGCCTGTTGCCTTTCCTGAGGCTTTGGTTTTTTTAGGGCCCTTATATTTACCTTCCAGCTCTTTGATATTGCGGTGTTTGAATTTCTGCTTCAAAAAGCGCTCAATACCGGACATTAAATTCCATTCTGTGTGTTTTACCAGTGCAATCGTCAGGCCCAGTTCATCGATCCGGCCTGTACGGCCTATGCGATGGATATAATTGATACCGTTTCTTGGGACATCAAAATTGATAACCAGGTTGATGCCTTTGATATCCAGGCCGCGGGCGGCAAGATCGGTAGCAAGCATGATGTTGACTACACCTTCGCGGAATAATTCCATCATCCGGTTGCGGTCTTTTTGATCCATTTCTCCATGCAATACACCAACGCGAAGTTTTTTCCCTCGAAGAGGCCCGCGAAGAGCGTCAGCCTGAATTCTGCTGTTAGTAAAGATCAGCGCTTTGTCATAGGTTTCATTTTGCAGCAGCCAAGTCAGCAGTTTTAACTTATGATCATTGTCGTCGGCCAGCACAATTTGCTGCTCGATATTACGGTGTCCGTCATGCAGCGTATTTAAAGCAACGACTTCATGATTTTTTAGTACCTTGTCAGCCATTTTGATAACGCCGAAATGGGTCAAGGTGGCCGAAAACAATAGGGTTTGCCGTTGTGCGTTGCAGCTGTTGGCGATGGTCAGTACGTCTTCACTAAAGCCCATATCCAGCATGCGATCAGCTTCATCAAGTATTAACACTTCCAGATTACTGAAGTTCGGTATCTCTTGCTCCATCAGCTCCAATACTCTGCCTGGAGTTGCAATAACAATTTCCGTGTTTCTGCGGAGCATGTTTTGCTGCAGCCTAAAATCATCGCCGCCGGTAATCAGGCCTGTTTTCAGGTCGGTAAATTCGGTCAATTGTTGGCAGTGCTTAAAAATCTGCTGGGCCAGTTCTCGGGTTGGAGTCAGTATCAAGGCTCGTACCCCGGATTTTGCCGAAGGCAAGGTTAACAGGTGATGCAGTGTAGGCAGCAAGAATGCCGCAGTTTTTCCGCTGCCGGTTTCGGCGCTAACCAGTAAGTCCTTGTGCTCCAGAGCGAGGGGAATCGATTGCAATTGCACGGGTGTAGGCTGCTCAAAACCAAGTTTTTCAACTGCCGACAGCAATTGTTCATCAAGCAAAAGGCCTGAAAATGATGGAGTTTTGTCTATTGAATTAGGATGCATGAATCTTTAAGTGGGTTGCTAAAATGCAAGGGTGATAGGAATCAATCTTTATCTATATTATAGACGCTTTGCCGTCAGGATTATGATTAAATAACTATTCATTGCAAATCGGTTTTTTAGCTTTTAAGCTAAGTTAAAAGCAGGGATACTCTGCGTTACATAGATCAGGAAAAGCCATGATACCAATTAGAGATACAGCGCCCTGTTATTCAAAGCCTTTAGTTACATGGGGGATAATGGCGATTTGTATTATAGTTTTTGTGACGATGAAATTGATGCCCGATCAATTAAGCTATCGGCTTCTTAATCTTTACGGCATGGTGCCTATTCGCTATACCAATCCGTATTACGGCTTGCCTTTCGACGGATACTTATCTTTTCTGACCAGCCTGTTTCTGCACGGAAACTGGCTGCACCTTATCATGAACATGTGGTTTTTATGGATATTTGGCGATAATGTAGAAGACAGAATGGGAAGGTTACCCTTTTTGATTTTTTATTTGGTATGTGGCCTTCTAGCTACTTTTTTGCAATGGTTGTTCGATCCTAATCTTGCTATTCCGGTTGTTGGTGCATCAGGGGCTATAGCCGGCGTATTGGCGGCTTATTTTTTTCTATATCCGCTTGAACGTGTTGTGGTATGGGTTCCTATATTGTTCTTGCCTATAGTCATTCATGTTCCTGCGATTGCTTTTTTAGGTTTATGGGTTTTGATTCAATTACACAGTGCGACAACAGCAATGCTATTTGGAGGCGTTGCTGTCGATGTGGCCTGGTGGGCTCATTTAGGCGGCTTTATTGCCGGCTCTGCTTTATACCGGTTGTTTCTTCGTAAAGACCAAGCCGAAAAAAATGAATTATTTTGACAGTGTTAAGGTATAATTTGCCGCTTCAAAAAACGGTTTTATTGACAACATACTAGGGTCCGGAGTCATTTTCTGACTAAAAAGACTTCTTAAGTTCTATCGGGAAATTGAAAGTAATATGAAAAAAGTTAACGTTGCGTTGGTCAGGCTACTTCAGTTTGTAGTTTTTGTGGTGTCCGTATTTACGGTAATCGTCTATTTTGGTGCTATGGTTTTATTGCCTCTGGATGCCATTGTATTGTTGATAAAGCTGATGGGAGTTGTCGGCTTAAACGGTTTTATTGCAGCCTTTATCGCTATTCCGGCTGTTGGTTATTTAAGTTTAATGGTTTACAAAACACCAGGACTTTGCAAAATGGTGGTTGACGCAGGCGTTGACCTGATCAAGAGCAGTAAAATCAAAGTTGAAGCATTTAACGAAATTGCAGATGCGGTAAAAGCTTAATTTTTTCGGAAGATCGTATTCAAAACAAAAAAGGTGCGTCGGTTTCGACTCACCTTTTTTTATGTTTGCAACTTTTCGCAGGTTAACGCCGCTCCTGTAACGCCCAATAAAAAACCAACGCCCCGAACGCGGCGGTTAAATGTTTTAGCGAATGTCCGCTGAGTAAACCAATAATGCTGTAAAGCCGGGCATCGAACAATTCCATGAGTTTCGATATCGCATAAATTCCGATGACGCCCCAGAGATACTTGCGATTATCCCGCGTTGAGTTAAACAGCCACAGAATCAGCGGTATCAGCAAAATCGGTAAAAACTGTACCAGCACGTAAGCGCGCAAATCGCCGTGACCGTTCAGTTCCGTCACATACCAGTAAATCACTGAAGTAATACCCGATATCAGCAGCGGAACAAATAATTTCCAGGCCAGCTGAATCGAAATATATTCCCCGACAATAGCGCTGAACAGGGCCATAAAGGCAATCGTGATCGGCAGGCGATCCCAAAGCAGGGTTTGATTGTCAGGCTGGTAGTGGTAGTACGCAGAACCGAAGCCGGTTAAAAACACCCCGACAAAAAACGTCAAATACATAGCCTGTAATTCGGCCAAGCCTCCGCTGGCCTGGCGTAACACGACCAACCTGATTCCCATGATACCTATAATAACGAAAGGCAAGTTGGACAGGACATTGAAAAAATTAGCTATGGTGAAAATGCGGCGTTGGTCGGCGAAGTTATGATAAGCCGGATCTTGGGCAATGGGATCGAGGCTGAAAATAACGATAATTGCGGTAACAATTATAGCTAACAGAATGTTCAGACGGTTATCTGCGGGCATAAGCTATAAATAGGTTTTAATAACAAGGGACAGAGTGTAATGGCTCTTGTATGATTGGAATATAATTTTGTTATTTCGTTGGAGATATCATCATGCCTATAGTGTTCGCGTTAATTGGTTTTATCGTCGTTGTTATGCTGTTTTTTGTCGGTATTTACAACAGTCTGGTCAACTTGCGCAACGGCGTTAAAAACGCCTTTTCCCAGATAGATGTTCAATTGACCCGGCGGTACGACTTGATACCTAATCTGGTTGAAGCCGTCAAAGGGTATATGAAGCATGAGAGGGAGACGCTGGATGCGGTGATCAGCGCGCGGAATGCCGCGGTGACCGGGCTTAAGGCCGCCGGGGCAAACCCTTCCGATCCCGATGCGATCAGGCAGTTGGCAAGTGCCGAGGCTACGCTTCAGGGCAATTTGGGCAAAATGTTTGCGTTGGCCGAAGCCTATCCCGATCTCAAAGCCAATCAGAATATGATGCAGTTTCAGGAAGAGTTGGCATCTACCGAAAATAAAGTGGCTTTTGCCCGTCAGGCGTTTAATGATGCGGTCATGACTTACAACAACGGCCGGGAGAATTTCCCCAACAATATCCTGGCCGGCATGTTTAACTTTAATCCTGCCGAACACCTGGATATAGAAGCGCCGGAAAAACGTCAGGCACCCAAAGTTTCCTTTACTTGAAACCGCTTGGGTGCAGCAGATGAATTTCTTCCAAAGCCAGGATGATGCCCGACGCAAAGCCCGTTCGTTAATCCTGATGTTCATACTGGCCGTGATTGCAATCGTCGCGGCGGTCAATCTGGTGATAACAGCGCTGATCATTAATATGGGCGATGAAGCGGGAACTGCGACACTGCCTGATTTTAACTGGATCATGAATAACCTGTCGCTGGTAGGCGCCATTTCACTGTCCACTATCGGTTTTATCAGCCTGTCCAGCCTATACAAAATTGCATCATTAAGCTCGGGTGGCGGCAACGTCGCACGCAGCTTGGGCGGCGTGTTGATTACCGCAGAGAGCACAGATCCGCTACGCCGCCGTTTGTATAACGTCGTTGAAGAAATGGCGATTGCTTCAGGTATTCCAATGCCGGAAGTTTACGTCTTGGAACAAGAATCCGGCATTAACGCTTTTGCGGCAGGATTTACCACCGGCGATGCTGCAGTGACCGTTACTCGCGGTACGCTGGAAATGCTTTCCAGGGATGAATTGCAAGGCGTAATCGGCCACGAATTCAGTCATATCCTGAATGGCGATATGCGCTTAAGTACACGGCTGATGGGGCTTTTGTTCGGCATTCTGGTCATCGGCCTGATCGGTAGGGCAGTATTGAACAGCACCCGTTACGGTGCCATCCGTTCCGATAACTCCCGTCGTGACAATACAGCCGCTATTTATCTGGCCGGGTTAGGGCTGTTTTTGATCGGCTATATCGGCGTTTTTTTCGGTCAGCTGATCAAAGCGGCGGTATCCCGGCAACGTGAACTTCTGGCCGATGCGTCAGCGGTACAATTTACCCGTCAGACCCAAGGCATTGCAGGCGCATTAAAAAAAATAGCCGCGGCTCAGCAGGGTTCTGCACTACAAACAGTGGACAGCGAAGAAGTCAGCCACATGCTGTTTGCCACGGGTGCGTCATTCAGCTCCTTGCTGGCGACACATCCGCCTTTGATTCAGCGTATCAAAGCATTGGAACCGAATTTTGATGAGTCTGAAATAGACCGGCTTGCCGAGTTAATGCTTGGGCAAACGCAGACCGGTTCAGAAACTATTGAGGAAAATCCGGCAACAGCCGGTTTTGCGCCGCAACATTTTGCCGTAACTCCGGATACGGTGACCGAAACAGTAGGCCTGTCTGATGAAGGACATATACAGCTTGCGTCGACTCTGCGCCAGTCTATACCCGAAAATCTTTATCGCGCCGCTCATTCCAGCGCTGATGCTTTGCCGTTAGTCTTGGCGTTGTTGCTTGATGGAAGCGAAGCCGTGCGTCGAACGCAATTAGACCTTATCGCTGAACAATTGGGTGGAACGACCGTCATGGCCACCGAAACTTTGCAGTCGGAAATACAGAAACTGGATACAGCGTTTCGTCTGCCTTTATTGCAAATCGCTTTCCCGCTGATTAAAAACCGGCCGTTGGAGCAGCTTGAACGCATAGCCGATTTGGTGCAGCGACTGATCGAGGTCGATGGTATTGTCGATACGTTTGAGTTTGCTTTGAGCCGTGTTTTAAAAACGCATTTGAATGATGCCGCTCACCCGCAGAACCGGCATGGCAATGTTCGTTTGATACAATTGCCGGACGCTGTCGGAACTTTATTTTCCGTCGTGGCAAAACAAGGTCGGGCTGAGGCTGGCGCAGCTTATCAAAAAGGTATGGAATGTATCGGACGCTATGAGCAACGTATTAAAATGGGGCAATGGCCTGATTATGCGCCGCCTCAGGATTGGATATCCACCACGGATACTGCGTTGAAGCAACTGGATCGACTACAGATGCCGGACAAACAAGCCTTGGTTTCCGCACTGGTGTTAATAATATCCCATGATAGTAAAGTCAGTTCTGATGAAGCGGAGCTGCTGAGAGCGATATGCGCAACCCTGCATTGTCCTCTGCCGCCGTTTGTTTTCGATGTCAATAGCATATAGATTATTTTTGGTATATTCTCAATAAAGCTATACGGGTTGTCTAAAAGCTCAGTTAAATCGGCGCTTAGGCAAAATAATAAAAAATCAATTTAAGGTGGTAAACAAATATGTCAGCAATAATTTATATTCTAACGGTTATTTATGTAGTTTATGTCGTCTATACCGTAGTAACCGATCAGGAAAAAGACACATGATTGGCGTTGTTATCTTCTTTATAACTTTAAAGAATAATAGGTTGGAATTCGCAAATTCACCAACCTGTGGGCGGTAAACTTAATGGGTCTAATATGTGCCTCAAGCCATCTTTGCCCCTGATCAGGGAAATGGCGAAATTAAATGATCTACCGGTTTTTAGCCGACTCCGTTCTTATTCTCCATCTCCTGTTTATCGGTTTCGTCATTTTTGGTGGACTGCTTGCGCTTCGCAATCCCAGGATTGTGCTGGCTCATATACCAGCGGCCTGCTGGGGGGTATTCATTGAATTGACTGGAGGGCTGTGTCCGCTTACGGTGATAGAAGTCGGGCTTCGTCGAATTGCCGATGATACCGGCTATTCGGGCAGCTTTATTGAGCATTATCTCTTGCCTGTCATTTATCCTGCGGGGCTCACGAGAAATATTCAATTTTGGCTAACGGGTTTGGTAATGCTTATCAACATTGGGATATATGGCCAGCTTGTTTATCGATTGCAGGCTTCCCGATCAAAATAGTCGGAGAAGCAAGTAACAATACGTAAGGCAGGTGTGGATTCCCTGATTTTTTTTCAGACTTGATTGTTACAAATCCATGTTACTTGTTGATTCCAGCAGATGCTCGGCCAATTGTTTACCTGCCTCGATCAAGGGATGAATGACAAAAGTAGCTCCCAATCGATAAAGCTCACTTTCCTCATCGTCATGAAAACAAATGGTACCGATGCTGCCAGCGAATTGGAGGTTTTTCAGTTGCTTGATCGACGATGACCTTGCTTCGAATTCCGGCATGGTAAGGATAATCCCTTTGATTTTTTCCAAGGGTAGTGTTTCCCATAGCGCAGAGTCTTCGGCATCACCGTAAATCACCCTCCTCCCGTCGGCAAGCAAGTTTTTTAGATTGATAGGGTCGGCATCCAGCCCCAGCACACGCATCTCCTGCTGCTTAAAAGCGAGATATGCCGACATACCGGTGCGTCCCATTCCCACTACCAGCCATTCCGCTCCCCCGATGCTGCTGGGTAGCTTGTCCAGATGCTCGCCCTTCCTTTCAAAACGAACTAATCCCGGTTCCAGAAAGGAAAATATACGATGCGAAAATCGATTTAAGGGTGCAGCAATAGCCAAGGAAAGCGCCACCGCCAGACCGATGGTCGATTTCCATGCGGCTGGAAGCAGATGGGCTTCGACGACGACACTCGATGTGATCAATGCAAATTCGCTGTAGGTCATCAATGCCAGTGCGGAAACAAAAGCCGTGCGTGCGCGTAACCCGACCAGCAGAAATAACGCAAAGAAAAGTATGCCTTGCAACGGTAGTAGAGATAGTAGCTCAAACACCTGCATAATTTCGTCATGACCGGGCAAATCGGCCAAGCCGATTTGAAGAAAAAATGCGGCTAAAAAAGTTTCTTTTAACCCCCATAGTTTTTTAGAAAGATCGTCTATGTCGGGGTGTCCGGCCAGCATAACTCCCATTAGCAATGCGCCAATATCGCTGGAAATACCGACCTTTTGCGCCAATACGCCGCCTGCCAATGCCAGTACTATGCCCAATAACAATTTCAATTCAGCGTCGCGGCTGGCGTTAAGTAACCGATATGCAAAAGGGCGAAGCAAAGGCAACAGCAACAGACAAAGCGCCCAAGGCGATGGTTGTTTGTTATTGGCGACAGCCAGCAGGCCGATGGCAAAAATATCTTGTAAAATTAATATGCTTAGTACGTCCCGGCCGTATAAGGTGGAAAGCTCGCCGCTATCTTCCAACACCTTAATCGCGAGAATTGTACTGGAAAAAGCTAAGCTCACGCCTATCACCAAGCCACCGGTCACCTGCCCGTTAAAGCCAAAGTAGACCAGCGCGGAAACCAAAGTAACGACAAGCAAGTGCAAGGTGCCGACGCTAAGTACTTCGCGTCGTAACAGCGAAGAAAGCTTCAATTTTAGGCCGACCGTAAATAATAACAACTCAATCCCGATATCCGCTAAATGACTGAGTGTTTCGTTGGGTTCAATGCCGGAAAAATTTAAAAGATACCCTGCCAGCAGGTAGCCTACCAAAGGGGGGAAATGCAATCGGCTGGTCACCAGTCCTGCCAGATAAGCGGCTCCAACCCAAATTAACTCCATGATTAAATCCTGTTTTTATAGTCCAATTGACAGCTATGATAGCGTATATTCCGTTTAAAATCAGTATGTCCTAGCAAATGAGCAATGTAAGTCGGAAGAGGAGTGCGGCGCAAATGCCTCATAATAGGTCATCTGAGCTTAGAGGGGGCGGGATATTTGATTTGGTAAAATGCTTTGATGTTGGTTTGAATTTATTCACATCATGCGGATAAAGATTGAAAGTCAGCAGGAAGCTTTTTACATTCGGATAGCGTCGGACGATGTATGAGGACATCGAAAAAATCGTTTCCGGCTAGCGGCAACGCTTGAGCAAGAGCCGATTCTTTGAATATCAATTCCCGTAGCGTTTTTTGTTAATGGGCGGTTTTTCTCCATAAGCGGAATAGGTAAAGCGTTACTTTTTCCAGTTCGGCGAAGAGAAAAATCGTCATGCCGACCAATAGCACTTTAAGCCATTCATCATAGGATAAATCGGTAGAATTGAATAAGGCCTGCAAGGGTGACGCATGGGTATAGGCAAGCTGCAACACGGCACAGGCTGCGATAGCGATTAAAGCGTAACGGTTACCGAATAGTCCTTCCAGTGACAGGACCGATTTATAGATATAACGGCTGTTGATCAGATAAAACATTTCCGCTCCTACTATCGCGCTAACCGCCATGGTGCGCGCTGTTTCCAGGCTTGAACCCCGATCTATTTCCCACAGAAATAATCCCAGTGATCCGGCCATCATCAGTATGGAAACCATCAGCACCCGCCAGGCAAAAAACCAGGATAACAATGGTTCACGCGGATCACGCGGCTGCCGTCGCATAACATCGAATTCAGGGGATTCAAAGGCAAGTGCCAAGCCCAGAGTACTGGAGGTCACCATATTGATCCACAAGATTTGTGCCGGGGTCATCGGTAGTGTCAATTGAAATAGGATGGCGGCGATTACCACCAGTGCCTCGCCGCCATTGGTCGGCAACGTAAACAGTATAAATTTACGGATGTTGTCGTAAATGCCTCGGCCTTCGCGGACGGCATTGCCTATAGTGGCAAAATTATCGTCGGCCAACACCATATCGGAAGCTTCCTTTGCCGCTTCCGTCCCTTTCAGTCCCATAGCGACACCGACATCGGCACGTTTTAGCGCAGGCGCATCATTGACGCCATCACCGGTCATGGCGACGATTTGCCCGGTGTTTTGCAATGCTTGTACCAGACGCAGCTTGTGTTCGGGGCTTGCCCGTGCAAACACATCGACATCGAGAACGACTTCCTGTAATTGATCGTCATCCATCGCTTCGATTTCTGCGCCAGTGAGAGCATGTTTATGTAGGCCGATACCGAGACTGGCGCCAATAGCGCGCGCAGTTTCGACATGGTCGCCAGTAATCATTTTGACTTTAATACCGGCCGCGTTGCATACGGCCACCGCCATAATTACTTCATCGCGAGGCGGATCGATGATGCCAACCAGCGCCAGCAGGGTAAATCCGCTGTTCAGGTCTGAAAAATTCACCTCATGCTGCGTACTGTCAACGACTTTTACCGCAACGGCCAACAGCCGCAAACCGCTGGATGCCGCTTCTTTGGCTTTGCTCTCCCAATCGTTTGGAGAGTGGTGAGGCGTTTCATTGATATCGGATGGAATATGACACATGGCCCGGATGCGCTCTGGGGCGCCTTTGACGTAAATAATGCTTTTATCTTCTGTTTGATGGTGCAAAGTTGCCATTAGCCGGTGTTCCGATTCAAAAGGAATCGCGTCAGTAAGCGGCATCACGCTTCGTTCCAGCTCAGCATCAAGACCAAGTTTAGCGGCAAAGGCAAGCAACGCGCCTTCGGTCGGGTCGCCTATTACCTGCCAGGTTCCATCGCTATGCTTGCGTAATTGTGCATCATTACACAATACCAGTGCACGGGCGATGTCGCTCAGTTCTGGATATTCGTTGAGCGCAACCTGAACTCCGCCAAGATCGACTTTGCCTTCGGGTGCATAGCCGACACCGCTGACGCCGAATACGTGGGTTGCGGTGATAATCCGTTGTACGGTCATTTCATTGCGGGTGAGCGTGCCTGTTTTATCGGAACAAATGACTGTCACTGAGCCCAGTGTTTCCACCGCCGGCAGTTGCCGGATGATCGCATTGCGTTTTGCCATTCGTCGTACGCCGAGAGCAAGTGTGATGGTCATAATGGCAGGTAATCCCTCCGGTATGGCTGAGGCGGCTAAAGCTACAACCATCATGAACATTTCTTTCGGGGCATGGTGATGCCAGAGTACGCCGGTCGCATAAGTAGCCCCCGACAGCAGTACAATCACTAAGGCCAGCCAGTGGCCGAATTTGGTGATCTGACGTATTAACGGGGTAGTGCCCGTCTGCACTTGCGCTAACATCGCACTGATACGCCCCAGCTCGGTGTGAATGCCGGTTTCGACAACGATAGCGGTGGCTTGCCCTGAAACGACAAGTGTTCCGGAATAGAGCATGCAGAGTCGATCGCCCAGCGGCGCATCGGGCGATACCGGCTCCAGGGTTTTCTCAACAGCTTGCGATTCACCGGTCAAAATAGCTTCATTGACACGCAGGCCTTTGCTTGTCAGCAGCCGCAAATCGGCAGGCACTTTGTCACCGGAAACAAGCATGACAAGGTCGCCAGGCACCAGCTTTTCGGCTTCAATTTCGATACGACTGCCATTACGGATGACGGTAGAATGCAATGACAACATGCTGCGTATTGCATCCAGAGCTTGTTCGGCCTTGCCTTCTTGCACAAAACCAATGACAGCATTGATAAAAATCGCCGCCAGCAATACGCCGGTATCGACCCAGTCTCCCAGCATCCCTGTGATACCTGCCGCAATCAGCATCACATAAATCAAAACATTATGAAATTGCAGCAGAAAACGTACCCATGCTGAACGCCCGCGTGGGCGCGGAAGCCGGTTATTGCCGAATTTTTTCAGGCGGTTTTCTACTTCTTGAGAGGATAAACCGTCATTGCGATCTATTTGCAGTTGTTCGATAGTGTTGTCGACGTTAAAACTATGCCAATTGACAGTCTGTCGATTACGAGTTTTCTGTTCGTTCATTTGAGCCTCCTCAATATTGAATAGAATTAACTGCGTAGGCAAAGACGGTCATTGATGGCAAGATAGGGTATCTCGCAGAAACCATCGGTACTCAATATTGATCATACGCAACGCATGCTCATTCTGCAATCAGGAGTTGACCGTAGGCTGTACCCGGTTACGGTGATAGAAGCTGGATTTCTCCGAATTACCGGCGATGCCGGTTACTCGGGTAGTTTTATTGAACATTGCCTTCCGCCTATCATTTATCCCGCCGAACTCACTAGAGACATTTAATTTTGGCTGATGGTTTTTTCGTTTTGTCATGCTGATCAATGCTGTGATTGATAGCAGGCTCGGTTATCGATTGCGGCATTTCCGATCACATATAGTCGAAAAAGCAATAGCAATGTGCAAGGCCAGCTAGTTTCCGGTGCTGTTTTCTGACGTCACAGTTCCAAAGCTATCTTACAGGGAGTGAATCTAACAACTGTTCGATCAACGGATGAATGACAAAAGTGGCTCCCAATCGATACAGTTCGCTTTCCTCATCCGCCTACCACTCAGCTACCGGTATTCTGCCCATTAAACCCAAACAAAGTAAACCAGCGCAGAAACTAAGGTGACGACGCCAGGCACGTCGCGCGTCGTAACGGCGAGCATATTTTTAATTTTAACCTGGCCGTAACAATAATAATTCAATACCGATTTGCTAAATGACTGAGTGTTTCGTTGGCCTCAACACCGGCAAGGTTTAAAACATAATCCGCCATCAGCTAGCTTATCAAAGGGAGCAAATATAATCGCCCGGTTATTAAGCCTGCCAGATAAACGGCACCAACCCAAATTAATTCCATAACTAATCCTGTTTCTATAAGTCCAATTGACAGTTATGATAGCGCGGGTTCCGTTTAAAATCAGGATGTCCTAGCAAATAGTCTGGGTGAAGTGTAATGTAATTCGGAGAAGGAAATACGGTAAGAATGCCCCGGATACCGCGCAGTGTTTTATCTGGGGCCGGGTACTTGGTTTCGACGTGTTAAAGATACTCCCGGATGCGAGTTTATTCGCATCGTGCGCACAAAGTTTGTAAGTAATCAGGAGAGTTTTTACACTTGAAAAGTTGAAGTTGAGGCGACAAAGGAGGGGCATGTGCTTAATAAGATAATCCATGACGCGTTGATGATTTGGGTAACCATCGAACCGATTGGGAGTGTTGTGCTTTTTGCGGCGCTGACTTCCAGGCTCTCGCCAACAGAGCGTAGAAAAACGGCAACAAAGGCGATTGCTTATTCGGCTATCATCTTGTTTAGTGCAATTCTTATCGGGCAAATTATTCTCACTGCCATGGATATACGACTTATTTCGTTGCAAATTGCCGGCGGTATCATTTTGTTTCTTTTTGGCCTCCAGATGATTTTCGGTCGAACGTCAACCGCTTTCGGTCAGTCTGAGGACGGGCATGATATTGCAGTATTTCCGCTGGCTATACCTTCCATTGTGGGGCCGGAAGCGATTATGGTCGTGATTTTGCTGACTGATAATTACCTCTATTCCGTTAAGACACAGGCGATAACTGCCGGTGTAATGCTCGTCGTTCTGGCAGTTACTTACGTCTTAATGCTGCTCGCGGAACGTCTTCTAAGTATTATTGGCGGGAACGGAGCAGCGATACTGGAGCGTATCATGGGAATCATCCTCGCTACACTGTCAGTCGATTTAATCATAGATGCGTTTGCCAGCATTGCTCAATGGACTATTCCTAAGCTATGACTGTATGCGGGTTAGAGGGGGCAAGTCTAAACCGAAATTCTATTTTAATTTTGGGTGGAGGATATAACTGTGTCTATTGGTGAATTTTGCAATCGTAAAGTAGTGTTCGCGACCAGAGAAATGAGTTTGCCGGAAGCGGCTAAACTGATGCGCGAATACCATGTAGGCGATCTTGTGATTGTCGATGAGGTTGAGGGTAAACGGGTGCCGGTAGGCATCATTACGGATCGCGATATGGTCATCGGTATTATTGCTCACTCCCTGGACATTAATGAATTTAGCGTGGGAGACGTCATGGGGCCGCAACTTGTCAGCGTACAGGAACATGAAGGCGTGTTTGAAACCATTCGTTTGATGCGTTCCCATGGAATCCGCCGTATTCCTGTAGTTAATCAGGATCGGGGGCTGGTAGGTATTGTGTCGGCAGACGATATTCTTGATCTTCTGGCCGAGGAGATGAATGAATTAGCCAAGGTTGCTCCGCGCGAACAGGAGCGTGAAGCCAAAACGAGAGTTTATTAATATAACAAGCTAATTATCGTTGTTACTGCGATAACGGTACGGCAACGATGACATTGCGGCTTAAAAAAAGACCTTCACCGTTTCAAACGATGAAGGTCAACCCCTTGTAAATATCCATATCTAATTTGTATCAACTACGTAGTTGCATGTTCAGTTTTCGATATTTTTGGCATTAGCCCTAAAACCATAAATTGAATACACAATGATGATGATTAAATACACGCTGAGAGCAGTTATAAATTCACTGGGTTTCTCGTTTGAAGCTTGAGGAATCGTATGGCTGTTAACGATATGAGTGGCTAAAAGAATGTCTGGTGAATTTCCCTGACTCAGTTCTATTTTGTCCTGAGCAATAATCTTCGGTTCTTCCTGAACTTCAACGGCGAAAACATTAAACGACAATGTTAATGCGGCAAGGTAAGGTAATATTTTTTTTATATTCATTGTTGTACCCTCGATAAAAAAGGTTGATCGAAAAAGATAGCGATACGATACTATTATCAGTTTATTTCACGATCAAGACAACTTTTTTTATGAACGCATAGAGGATGGTTTTGATGATTATTGCCTGCTGATACTGCGATTAACACATCCTATAAATTCTCTGCATTTAACAATATGACTTCAATCTCTTCGGTAATTTCTTCCTGGCGATAAATCTGGGACTTTCTTTGCAGCCTTACGGTTTCATCATCCAGGTGCTTTACCGCGCCTTCCAGATGTTGCAGGCGGCTATTGTTTTCGGCCATCAGCGAGAGATAAAAAATTTCATGCAGTACGGCAAATAAATAATGCTCGATCAGGTCTGTAAAAAACTCGCCGGGCTCCAGGTTGAGCACCGGCGGGTTGTGATAATGAACGCTTCTTTCATCCGGCGGCTGGGTAAAAGGAGGAAACACTTGCCGCTGGCGGATTTGGCTGGACGCGTTATCGTGATAAACAACGGTTAGTTGTAATGCGGGGTTGGATTTGCCGTGTAATGCGCTGATAGTATTAATCAGGCGGTTGATGATCGTAGGTACTTCTTCGGCGACATTCGCACCGTCGAGTGTTGCGACGATTTCGGCGGTCATGTTCTCCAGCCGGTTACAAAGCCGGCTGCCGATTGCAATAACGCCGGAATAAGCTTTAGTTGCGACGGCATTAATCAGGCTTTCGTTAAAATCGCCGCAAAAGCCGCGTTCCGAGCCCAGCAAAATACAAATATGCGGGGCATCGTGGTCTGCTGTGGCCAGGCCGGGATAAAAGTCCAGAAAATCCAGTGCCGCGCGTTCGATATTGGCCACGGCCTGGCCCTGCATGGTTTTAAAACGCAGCAATTTATGGATTTCGATGAAAGCCAGGTTTTTCATCGAATTTAAAATGCTGCGTATCTCTTTTAACTGGGTGATATGCAGTTGCAGTTCGCGGCTTAAGCTCATGACGGTTTTGCGGGGCTGATGTTAAGCCATTCGCCGACAGCCAGCTGCCATTGTTCAGGGCTGCTTTCCAATGTCAGCGCCGTGGTTTCAATGCCTTGTTCAATGTTAGCCAGCATCTGTGGAATGTCTTCAGGAACTGCCTGGTTAAACATTCCGGAATTAAACGCAATCAGCCAGGCCAGCTGGAAAAGGTTGCCGTGCGGAGCCAGCCGGTCCTGTTTCAATATTTCCCGCAGCAGGCGTCCGCGTTTGATACGCGCTTCCATCGACGCTTCCAGGCGTTGGCCGAAACGGGTGAAAGCTTCCAGCTCCAGAAATTGCAGGTAATCCAGTTTCATTTGCCCGGCCTGGTCACGGATGCTCATATCCTGCGCTTTGCCGCCTATTCGCGATACCGAGCGGGTAATATCAATGGCCGGGCGAAATCCCGATACGAACAGATCGTTATCCAGGTAGATTTGGCCGTCGGTGATAGAAATCAGGTTGGTCGGAATGTAAGCGGCAATTTCTCCCTGTTTGGTTTCGATGATTGGCAACGCGGTCATGCTGCCGCCGCCGTTTTCTGCATTCAGGCAGGTTGAGCGCTCCAATAGACGCGAATGGACAAAGAAAATATCGCCCGGATAGGCTTCGCGCCCCGGCGGCCTTCTCAGCAATAAAGACAGTTCCCGGTAAGTTCTGGCATGGGTGGACAAGTCATCGTAAATGATCAGGGTATCGCGGCCTTGCGCCATCCAGTATTCGGCCAGCGCACAACCGGCAAACGGTGCGATATATTGCAAGCCGGGCAGGGCGCTGGCTTCGGCGACCACGCATACGGTGTAGTCCAGCGCGCCGTGATTTTTCAGGGTTTCTATCGTGTTGACCACCGCAGAGCGTTTCTGGCCGATCAGCACGTAAATGCACAGCACATTTTTGTCTTTTTGATTAATCACCGTGTCAATGGCGATTGATGTCCTGCCCAGGCCTTCATCGCCGACGATCAATTGCCGCTGTCCTTTGCCGATAGGAATCAGTGTGTCGATAATTTTTATACCGGTATACAGCGGTTTGTGGACAAAATCACGGGCGATAATCGCGGGCGAGCCTTTCTCCATGCTTTCGCGCCCGGCATGGGATGGCGGCGCTTGTGCGTCCAGCGGTGTTCCCAACGGGTCGATAACCCGGCCCAAAAATTCGTTACCGACCGGTATGCTGAGCGCATGCCGGGAAAGATAAACCGTGGTGCCCGCAGTCAGGGCTTCGGTTTCATACAATAAAATGGCGCCGATGCGGTCGCGGTTAAGGTCGAATACCATGCCCCGGCTGCCGTCGGCAAAAACCAGGATGTCTTCGATGGCCGCCGACGGCAAGCCTTTGATCCAGCTGATGCCGTCGCCGATCGAAACCACGGTGCCTTGTTCGGTAATACGTAGCCCCGGCCGGTAATTAGTCAGCCACTCGGCTTGCTTGTCCAATAAGCTGGTAGTTTCAATCAGGCTCATAGTCAATCTCGGTAAAACTAATCAGTTCATGTTGCAGGTTGGCGTTTAACACCCACGCGCCGATGTCCATACGCAGACCGGCGATCAGCGCTTGATCCTGATGATATTGGAAATTGATCTGGCTGTTGATTAATAATCCCAGTTTTTGTTCCAGTTGTTGGCGCATTTCAACGGATAAAGGGTAAGCGCTGGTAATTTTAACGGGCACCGATTTTTTAGTTCCGAGCGTGGTCAAGTATAGTTTGCAGGCTTCCGGCAAGGCCGTCAGCTTGTCGATCAGCAGGGCAAATAAGCGGGCTTCCAGTTCGGGGCCGGCGGATTGTTGCAACAGCATGCCGGCAAATTTGGCGCCGTTCTGCAAGGCCTGTTTTTCGGCTTGTTGCTGTAACTCCCGCTGCTGTTTCGACAATAACACTGCTGCTTTTTGCCGCTCTAGTTCCAGGTCGGCATTCAGCTTGTCCAGAGACGCTCTTCTTTCGGCTTCAAGCTGGCGGTGCAATGCATTGACAGCCGCCTGTTTTTCCTGCTCCCACAATTTTTGCCGGTTTTCATAAAGATTGCATTGCTGTTCCGCTTGTAGCTTCAGGTTCTTCGCTTCACTAAGCGATTGGTCGATAAACTGTTTACGCTTGGCAATCACTGCTAGCAAAGGCTTGTAAAAAAGCCGCTGCAAAATCCAGATCAGGATCAGGAAATTGATGATTTCAAGAACAAAGGTGGATAGGTTGAATTCCATATGCTTTATTGCCGGTTTAGATGTTTGGTAAAAATTATTCACCACGAAGACACGAAGAGCACGAAGTTTTAGAAAACGTTTAATACCTTTTATATGATTTCATTCATATACTGAAAGCTTTGATCAATTTTCATAATTTCATGTCTTCGTGGTGAATTCTTTTAAAGCTTTAGAGAACAAAACGTTTAATACCATTTTTCAAGAGTATCTCATTAAAATTAATCAGCAGTCCTACGCTTAATCCGGTCAATTTCATGTAGGTGAGTATTTGTGCTTCATGAATTTTTTGTAATTTATCGACACTTTTTAATTCGACAATTAGCTTATTTTCCACCACAAGATCAAGCCTGTAGCCACAATCTAGCTCGACGCCCTTATAGTTAACAGGTAATTGTTGTTGTACTGTATAAGAGAGTCCAACGAGATGAAGCTCATGCTCTAAACATTTTTCATAGGTGGACTCCAACAAGCCAGCTCCCAAAACTTGATGGACTTCAATCGCACAACCAATGACTTGTCTTGATAAATTATCAAATTCCATATCTTCGTGCTCTTCGTGACTTCGTGGTGAATTCTTATCCAATTATTTAAGAACATATTCAAGCAGCGGATTCCGAAACAGCACAATCAAAATAATAACCAGACAGTAAATAGCCAGCGATTCGATCATCGCCAAGCCGATAAACAGGGTGCGCATAATCGATTGTTCCGATTCAGGTTGCCGTGATAAGGCTTCCAATGCGCTGCCGATAGCTTTGCCCATAGCCAAGGCAGGACCTATTACGCCTAATGCGATGCCGATGATAGCGGCTACGCTGGAGCCAAGGACGATCAAGGCAATGTCGGACATAAGTTACTCCTGTGAATTAAGTTGTTGGGATTGTATGGCACCGGCCACATAAATCAACGCCAGCATACCGAATATATAAGCCTGTACCAGCGCTTCAATGATATGCAGCATTAAAATCGGAATCGGCGCGAGGAATCCTGCCACCAGCAATATCAGCACGGCCGCCATTTCCAGGCTCATCATGTTGCCGAATAAACGGATAGCCAGCGCCAGGGTACGGGTAAATTCGCTGATAATGTGAAAAGGCAGCAAAATCGGGCTGGGGCTCAGGTAATGATGCAAGTAATTTTTCAAGCCCAGGGTTTTTATGCCAAACCAATGCACCGAGAAGAACACCAGTATTGCCAGTGCCGAAGTCACTGAAAGATCACGGGTCGGCGAATGTAAGCCCGGTATTAAACCGACCAGATTGGCAACGATCAGGAACAGCCAGAGCGTCGCGATAAAAGGCATGATTTGCCGTCCGTGTTCCGGTGCGACGGCGCTAATGGCTTCGTCTATAGTTGCAACTATGCCTTCGACTGTGGTCTGCAACTTACCCGGCAGCATGTCCAGATAGCGGGTTGAAAGCCAGGCTATTAGTGTAATCATCAACATGATGGCCCAAGTGGTGATGATTGATGTGCTTATTAGCACCGGACCGAGAGCAAAAGTAAATTCGTTTTCCATGTGTTCAGGCATTCAGCCAGTTTTCAACAATTAATTGATCGACCCGCGAAAATTCGCGTTCATTGGCTGTGACCACGGTTAAACCGAGCGATAAAGCATGCGCAGCAATCAATAAATCATTGTGTCCGATAGGCAGGCCGCGTTGCTCAAGGTCGGTACGGATTTTGGCATACACTTCGTCAACGGTATTCTCCAAAGGCAATACCGGCAAACTGTTCAATATTTGCTCTACATTTGAAGACAGTTTGGGAGATTGCTTTTTTGCGGCTCCATAACGCAGTTCGCAAGCGACTATTATACTGGTGCAACAAAATTGATCCCGCTCAGACCTCAACATGTTTTCTGCTAACGAGCCGCGTGGATTTTTTATCAGTTCGGAAACAATATTGGTGTCAAGCAAATAACGAAAATCCGCCATGTCAGAAAATATCTTCAGGCTTGACGAGGGGGTCGGTAATTTCCGGAAAATCCTCGTCCAGAGCTGGTAATATCGCCAACAGCTCCCTCAAGCTTTTCGGTTTGACCGGTTCAATAATCAGTCTGTCGCCTTCCTTGCGGATAATCGCTTCCGATCCTTCCAACTCAAATTCGCGTGGGATCCGTATCGCCTGATTACGGCCGTTCCTGAATAAACTGACATGACGTTCGTTGTGCATGATGACTCCGATTTAATGGCATATACCAAAGCATATGTTTGTATTCAAAACCTGTCAAGCGAGATAGTTAATCGTAATTCTTGTCGTTTGAGCGACAGTCCTAACTCGACTGAGAAGCTTGAACATAGAGGGCTGAGTTCACTCCCTAATCAAAAAATACACATTAAAAATCCCAACCACTAAGCCGGTCAACAGCAAACAGAGCGTCCAGTGCACAGAATAACCTTCCACTTTGTCGTCCAGCCAGTGGCCTAAATAAACGCCACCGATAATGGGTAATATCATGACCAAGCCCAGCATGCCGATGGACGGCAGGGCAGGGCGTTCATGTCCCGCCTTTCTGATGCGTTTGACCTGACGCTCAACCTTGTTTTTGAGCTGCTGTCTATCGTTCATGATTGCCAACCGGTTTTGCGTTTAAGCGCCAGCATGCGTTTTAGCATGGCCTGTTCCATTTTGTGCAGGCTCTCTTTTGCAGCATGCAGATTTTCTTCTTCGGCGATCAATTGCTGTTCCAACAAAGTGCTGACTCGTTCAAGGTCGGTGTCGATCAAAAAATGCCGGGTACTGATCGTCAACTCGTTATGGTTGAAATAAACAACCGCTCCCGGCAGAGCGACATATTGCCAATCTTCGGTCTCCCGGCGAAAACGCGCTAGACCGAAGACCAGCGTGGTCATAAAACGCGCATGGTTGGCTTGAATACCGAAGCTGCCCGAAGCGTCCTCACCGATAAACGAGGTGACGCCTTCGATACGTTGTTCGTGGCTTGCATCGAACAGGTTAAGTGTGAATTGTTGCATTACCTATCCTGCATTGAGCCGCGCATATAGCATTGCTGTTCGGATAGCTCATCATATTGTCCGGCCAGAAAAGCTTCGCAATCGGTCAAGGTTTGTTCCAGCGGTACTGAAATGCCGGTTTGCTTGGTATGTTCGGCCAATACCGAAAACGGTTGGGTCAAATAGCGCTGCAATTTGCGGGCGCGCATCACGACTTTCCGGTCAACCTCGCCTAATTCCTCAATGCCCAGCATCGCGATAATATCCTCCAGTTCATGATAACGCGCCAGATGTTCGCGCACACCTTTGGCAACCGTATAATGGCGTTCGCCCAAGGTATGTTTGTCCATCAGCTTGCTGCTGGAGCGCAATGGATCGACGGCCGGATAAATGCCTTTGCTGGCCTGGTCCCTGGACAAAATAACCGTGGTGTCCAGATGGCTGAGTATCGCGCTGACCGCCGGATCGGTCATATCGTCGGCAGGTACGTAAACCGCCTGTACCGAAGTGATTGCGCCCTGCCGGGTGGACAGGATACGGTCCTGCAACTCGGCGACTTCCGTGGTTAATGTCGGCTGATAACCCACCGTCGCGGGCATGCGACCCAACAGGCTGGAGATTTCGCTACCGGCCTGGACAAAGCGGAACACATTATCGACCACAAACAGCACTTCTTTATGCAGCGTGTCGCGCAGGTATTCGGCATAAGTCAGGGCTGAAAGGGCGACCCGAAAACGCACGCCGGGCGATTCATCCATTTGTCCGAACACCAGCAATGTGTCGTCCATAACGCCCGCCTGTTGCATTTCCCGCCATAATTCATGGGCTTCACGGATACGCTCGCCAACGCCGCCAAATACCGACACGCCTTTGTGGATAGCGGAAACGGCGTGGATGAATTCCATGACCAGCACAGTCTTTCCGACGCCCGCGCCGCCGAATAACCCGGTTTTGCCGCCTTTAACAAAAGGACATAGCAAATCGATGACTTTAATCCCGGTTTCCAGAATGCCGCTGATGCCGATGGCTTCGGATAACGGCAGCGGTTTGGCGTGAATATTACGGAATTCGGTTTTAGGCAACGGCGGCTGTCCGTCCAGCGGTTCACCGAATATATTCAGTAACCGTCCCAAACATTGTTCCGATACAGGCACATGCAGTGGCGCGCCGGTATCGTATACGCTCATGCCCCGGCTTAAGCCTGCCGTGCCGTGCAAAGTGATGGCCCGGATATGCCGTTCATCGAGATGTTGATGCACCTCGAAAAGATACGTGTTGTGATCGAAACAGGTATACAAAGCCTGACGCAACGGCGGCAACTGGCTGCAGTCGATAATCACCACCGGGCCATGCACTTCAACGATGGTTCCGATGACTTGGCGAGATTCCTGCAAATTGTCCAAAAGCGGCTACTCCAAAAGTGATGAAACGGGGCTTGATAAGAATCTACTTAAAATAACCCGGCATAGCAAACAAATCGCATGGTTCAGAGCTACGCCAAGGTCAAAAGTGTGTGGGATGGGATTGCAAATTCAGCATCTCACGAAATGGTATGATATGGCTTATTTATTTTGCTTAACAATTAACAAAATCATGAATGCCTCAGAACAGAAATTTTTGAAGGAGCTTGAAGATAAGCTTTGGAAAGCGGCCGATAAGCTGCGCAGCAGCCTGGATGCAGCCAACTATAAGCATATCGTGCTCGGCCTTATCTTCTTAAAGTACGTTTCCGATGCCTTTGAAGAGCGTCAAGACGAATTGGAAGCGCTGTTCCAGCTGGACAACGCCGACAATATCTACTTCATGCCGCGTGAGGACTACGATTCTGACCAGGACTACCAACAAGCCATCAACGACGAGCTTGAGTTACTCGACTACTACCAGGAAAAGAACATTTTTTGGGTGCCCAAAACCGCCCGCTGGAGCACCTTAAAAAGCAGCGCGGCTTTACCGATAGGATCGGTGATTTGGCAAAACGATCAAGGCGAAGACGTAAAACTGCGTTCGATCTCCTGGCTGGTCGATAACGCGCTCGATGAAATCGAAAAAGCCAACAGCAAACTCAAAGGCATCCTAAACCGCATCAGCCAGTATCAACTGGACAATGACAAACTGATTGGCCTGATTAACAGTTTTTCCGACACCAGCTTCCGTAACCCGGAATACCACGGCCAAAAACTGGAACTGCACAGCAAGGATATTCTCGGCCATGTTTACGAATACTTCCTGGGCCAGTTTGCGTTGGCGGAAGGCAAGCAAGGCGGCCAGTATTACACGCCGAAAAGCATCGTCACGCTGATCGTTGAAATGCTCGAACCTTACAAAGGCCGCGTCTACGATCCGGCCATGGGCTCCGGCGGCTTCTTCGTCTCCAGCGACAAGTTCATTGAAGAACACGCCCAAGAAAAGCACTACAACCCTGCCGAGCAGAAAAAACATATCTCCGTTTACGGCCAGGAAAGCAACCCGACCACCTGGAAGCTGGCGGCGATGAACATGGCGATTCGCGGCATCGACTTTAACTTCGGCAAAAAGAACGCCGACACTTTCCTGGACGACCAACACCCGGATCTTCGCGCCGATTTCGTGATGGCTAACCCGCCGTTTAATATCAAAGACTGGTGGCACGCCAAACTGGAAGGCGACGTGCGCTGGAAATACGGCACGCCGCCGCAAGGCAACGCCAACTTCGGCTGGATGCAACACATGCTGCATCACTTGGCGCCTACCGGCAGCATGGCGCTGCTGCTGGCGAACGGCTCGATGAGCTCCAACACCAACAACGAAGGCGAAATCCGTAAAGCCCTGATCGAAGCCGATCTGGTCGAATGCATGGTGGCATTGCCTGGGCAACTGTTCACCAACACCCAAATTCCGGCGTGTATCTGGTTCCTGACCAAGGATAAATCCGGAGGCAACGGCAAATCAGATCGCCGAGGTCTTACTTTATTTATCGATGCCCGCAACCTGGGCTATATGAAAGATCGCGTGCTGCGCGACTTCACCAAAGCCGACATCGCCAAAGTTGCCGAGACTTTTCATGCCTGGCAGCGCGGCGAAAATTACCAGGATCAAGCCGGGTTCTGCTTTTCGGCTGAACTAAAAGACATGCAAAAGCACGACTACGTGCTGACCCCCGGCCGTTACGTGGGAGCCGCCGAACAGGAAGACGACGGCGAACCCTTTGCCGAAAAAATGGCGCGCTTAACCGTACAACTCAAAACGCAGTTTGCCGAAAGCAGCCGCCTGGAAGCGGAGATTAAAAAGAATCTGGCAGGGTTAGGTTATGAGCTCTAAGCACCCGCTGCTTGCTGAAATTTTGCAAGGCGAAAGCAAAACCCTGGAATTCAAGGCGACTTTGCCCAAAGGCGATCAGCTTGCTAAAACGCTGATTGCTTTTGCCAATACCAGTGGCGGCAAGCTGGTCATCGGCGTGGATGACAATCGCCAACTGGTCGGCTTGCACAATGCGGATATCTTTGACTTACACGACAAAATAGCCTCAATCATTCATGAACGCTGTAGCCCTAATCTGCTACCCGAAATTTACATTGAAAATGTGACAGGGACAGAACTGCTGGTCGTCGAAGTGTCGCGTGGTGCGTTGCTGCCTTATTACCTAAAGCCTAAAGGACGTGAGCAAGGCACCTTTATCCGCTTAGGCGCAACCAATAGACAGGCTTCTTTGGAATACATCCAGGAACTGGAACGCCAACGGCTTAACATCAGCTTCGATGAGCAGATCAATTACAACCAGCCATTGGCAGACTTGGATCTCGCACCACTAAAAGCACGATTTAATCAGGCCGGTAAAGTCTTAGACGAAGACAAATTACTGAATTTGCGCCTGATTCAGCGCGAACAAGGTCAAGACTTTCCAAGCCATGGCTTGTTGATTTTACTGGGACAGTACGAACATGTAGAAACCAAGTGCAGCCGTTTTAAAGGCAACACCATGGCCGTATTCCTCGATAAAAAAGAATACCGTGGCGACCTTTTTTATCAGCTTGAGCAAACCGAACTTTTTATTAAAAACCATCTGCACCTTAAAGCCGAAATCCTCGGTTTGCAACGCACCGAAACCTACGAAATACCGATACCCGCCATTCGCGAAGCACTGGTCAATGCCGTGCTGCATCGGGATTACAGCAATTTCGGCCGTGATATTAAAGTGGGCATTTATGACGACATGCTGAATATCGTCTCTCCCGGCGGTCTACCCAATGGCCTGACGCAGGCTGACCTGCAACAAGGCCGTTCCGAAATCCGCAACCGTGTCTTGGCCAGAGTATTCAAAGAGCTGGGCTATATTGAACAGTGGGGCAGCGGCATTGGCCGGATTAAATCGATGTGCCGGGACGCGGACAACGCGGAACCGAAGATTCAGGAACGCGGCGACTTTGTTGATTGGGAATTCTACCGCTCTACAATCGGCAATACCGAACCCGTAGCAGGTCCGGAAGATATGTCGGAGAAAATGTCGGAGAAAATGTCGGAGAAAATGTCGGAGAAAATAGTGCGTTTTATCCAGGCCAACCCCAATATCACCATTGATGAACTGTCAAAGCTCGCAGGGGTCAGCACGCGCACCATTGAACGGAATTTAAAAAGCTTGCAAGTCGATGGACGAATCAAGCGTATCGGCCCGGCCAAGGGCGGCTATTGGGAGGTTAAAGAATGAGCAATAGTGAAGCCAGTTGTTTTCGCGTCCCTCAACTAATTGGGCAACAGCTTGTTGCCCAATTACGCCAAATACCTCGAGGGCAGATAGATATCGATGTATCGTTCTCACGCTCCGGCGCTCGTCGTTATACGCATCTCAATGTAGGCCGGAATAACCCAGTCCGCGCCTTAGCGCAGGACTGGCGTTTCCGGCATTTCGAGGCTCAGGAGCGCCGGAAACGCCCACCCTGGCTATCGCCGGGCGGGCTTATTCCGGCCTACATCCTATTTCGATTTTCCATCGCTGGTTCCCAAGCTCCAGCTTGGGAATATAGTGAAGGAAGCTCCAGCTTCCCGAAACACAGAAAGCTGGAGCTTTCGAGACGTGGGTTCCCAAGCTGTAGCTTGGGAACCAGAGCGCAAAACGCTCTGTTCGACTTGGAATACAAGAATATCCGCCGTAGGGCTTGCCGTGCGCGCCTTTGGAGCTTAGGCGAGCACGGCAAGCCCTACATCTGCGAATTTGCGAAGCAGTCTGCTTCGCAATTGACTCAAAGCAATAGGCGGGACGGAGTTTGCAACCCCGCCCTTAACGTTTACGCAATGCCTGAGAACATAGCTGCATTTAATCAGCACCAAACGTTGCGGACGGTGCAACATGCCTGCCGGTTTGGGGCGCTAAGTTAGGAGATAAATAATGATTGACTATACCAAGTTGCAAAAATCACTTAAACATCTTGAATTGCAGTATGAAAATTATTGCAATGCGCAATATCGTAAAGAACTGACCGAGCTGGATAAAGAAGGTATTTCAGAATCGACTATTCAACGCTTTGAAACCTGCTATGACTCACTTTGGAAAGTCCTAAAGCGTTATCTTATTGAGGAGTTAGGCATTCCCGAAGTGCCGAATAGTCCCAAACCTACTCTCCGGCTTGCTTTTGAGAATCAGCTTTTTTCTTCTCCTATCGAACAATGGTTGCACTATGCCAACGCCCGGATAGACACTGCGAACGATTATGATAAGGATAAAGCTGAGCAATGTCTGATGTTGATGAAAGACTTCATAGACGACGCGATTGGCCTTTATCAAACGATGACAAGGACTACTTGGGAATGAGTGCAGCTATTGATATTAGCCCGGACCAACGCAGAATATTATTAGCATTGTTCAAGCGGTATATTCCAAACACTACAGTTTGGGCGTTCGGCTCACGCGTAAAATGGAAAGCGCGTTCAAACTCCGATCTTGATTTGGTCGTATTTACCAATGTGCAGCAAGCCCCGTTATGCCCCAGAGAGTACGCTGGAGCGTGGGAACCAGCGCAAGCAGTGATCGTGGCGGACTTCTCGTTCCCACGCTCCCGCGTGGGAATGCAGACCGATGCTAAGCTTGCCTACACAGGCTTTGCAATCCCAAAACATTTTTCATTGCATTTAACAAATGATTGCTGGGTTTTAGCGCCGTATGCATTCCCACGCGGGAGCGTGGGAACGAGAAAATTCCCACGTCGTCGGAGCGTGGGAACGAGAGAAACTGAATTCCCAAGCTGGAGCTTGGGAACTAGCGCAAAAAAAGAATCGAAAGGATTAGGTTATGAGCTTTGATTTGCCTATTCCAAATGGTTGGAGATTAGTAAAGTTAAGTGATCTCGGAGAAGTAAACAGAGGGAAATCTCGGCATAGGCCGAGAGATGCTGGGCATCTTTACGGTGGGAAATACCCGTTTGTTCAAACAGGAGATGTAAAAGCATCGGGTGGTCGAATAAGTGTTTTTACTCAAACATATAGCGAAGATGGTTTAACCCAAAGCAGATTATGGCCTAAAGGTACGATGTGTATAACTATTGCTGCAAATATTGCCGAAACAGGCATTCTCCAATTTCCAGCTTGCTTTCCTGATAGCGTGATTGGTTTTATTGCTGATGAAAGCAAATGTAATGTTCATTTTATTGAATATGTCTTTCGTTTATTGCGAAAAAGGATTCAGGCTCAAGCAACAGGAAGTGTTCAGGATAATATTAATTTACAAACATTAGAGCGTTTAATGTTTCCGATTCCTGAACTTTCCGAGCAAAACAGAATTGCAGAAGTACTATGCTCACTTGATGACAAAATCGCCCTCAACACCCAAACCAACCAAACCTTAGAAGCCATTGCCCAAGCGGTCTTTAAAAGCTGGTTTGTCGATTTTGAGCCGGTCAAAGCCAAAATGGCGGTGTTGGAAGCAGGCGGAACTGCTGAGGAAGCCGAACGCGCCGCTATGTGTGCGATTTCCGGTAAAGACGAAGCCGCGTTAACCCAACTGCAAACCGAACAACCTGACGCCTACGTTGAGCTTGCCCAAACCGCCGCCTTATTCCCCTCAACCATGCAGGACTCGGAATTAGGTGAGATACCGGAAGGTTGGGATGTGGTTTCGCTTTCCGATCTAATTCAAATAACGGGCGGAGGTACTCCCAAACGCTCGGAACCGAATTATTGGAATGGCGATATACCTTGGTTCTCGGTTAAAGATGTACCAGCAGATGGAAATGTGTTTGTTGTTGATACAGAGGAAAAAATTACGCATGAAGGACTTAAGAAGTCTTCTACCAAGCTGTTAAAAAGAGGGACAACAATTATTACTGCCAGAGGTACAGTAGGTAAGCTGGCTTTGCTTGCTGGTGATATGTGCATGAACCAGTCCTGTTACGGGATTAATGGTAAAGGCACGGGGCCATATTTTAATTATTTTAATTTGCGTCAAGCCGTATCCACACTGCTACGTAATACGCATGGCGCTGTGTTTGATACTATTACGACTAGAACATTTGATACGTACAGAACGAGCTTTGGTGGAAGTGAAATAGCAAATCGCTTTGACGCTGTAGTAATGCCGATACTTGAAAAAGTTGAGTCGAATATCCGTGAAAATATGGTACTAACCCATATTCGCGACGCTCTCCTCCCCAAACTCCTCTCCGGCGAACTGACTTTACCGCCAGCCGAAAAAACACCATCCGAGGCCGACTGTGATTAACACGCTGGAAGACATCGCCGCACTATCAGAGTCCGTAGAGTTGGAATGCAAACTGGCGGCCGGACAGGATGGCAAAGGCAAGCTGCCCGCAGATTTATGGACGACTTACAGCGCTTTTGCCAATACTCACGGCGGCGTGATTTTGCTGGGCGTTCGGGAAAAGCCGATAGGGCGCTTTCATCTTGAAGGCGTGTCCAATCCCCAGCGCTTGATCACGGACCTGTTCAATACCCTGAACAATCCCAGCAAAGTCAACTGCAATCTGCTGTCCGACCGGAATGTGCAGCAGATCGAACTGGACGGTAAAATCCTGCTGCTGATTCGCGTCCCTGCGGCAGGCCGTAAACAAAAGCCGGTGTACCTGAATGGCAATCCGTTGAACGGCAACACTTACCGGCGTCTGCATCAAGGCGACCGCAAGTGCGATAATGCCACGGTGCAACGGATGCTGGCCGAGCAGGTGCAAGACAGCCTGGATACGCGGATTCTTCATGGCTTTGCGCTGGATGATCTGGATAAGGACACGCTGCATGCCTATCGCAATATGCTGGCTTCTCACAAACCCGACCATCCTTGGAACACCCCGGATGATGCCGAGTTTTTGCGTTTGATTGGCGGTTTGCGTAAAGACCGCGAAACCGGCGAACAAGGCTTATCGCTTGCGGCACTGCTGATGTTCGGGCATGGCACGGCTATCACCGAAGCGGCTCCTTACTATTTTTTGGATTACCAGGAACTTCCCGAACAGCGGGATACCGATACGCGCTGGCTGGATCGAGTCGTGCCGGACGGCGCGTGGAGCGGCAATCTGTTTGATTTTTACCGCCGGGTGTCGCGCAAGCTGATGGCTGATTTAAAAGTCCCTTTCGTATTGAAAAACGGTATCCGTCAGGACGACACCCCGCAGCACAAGGGGTTAAGGGAAGCGCTGGTTAATACGTTGGTTCATGCCGATTATTTGGATCGGGCTTCGATACGCATTCAGAAATGGCCGTCCGGTTTTGAATTTCGCAACCCCGGCGTGTTGAGGGTTCCGGCAGAGTTGGCTTTACAGGGGGGCGAAAGCGATTGCCGCAACCGCACATTGCAGCAGATGTTTTTGATGCTGGGCTTGGGCGAACGGGCAGGTTCCGGCCTGCCGAAAATTCGTGATGCCTGGGAAAACGTTGGCTTTAAGATCTCATTGACGGATACCTTTGAACCTTACGACCAGACTTTGTTGCGGATTGAGAGGGGGGAACAGGCCAGCGCCCTGAAAACTACCCGGAAAACTACCCAGAAAACTACCCAGAAGACTACCGCCAAGCAGCGGGCTATTTTGGAGTTTATACAAAACAATCCCCAAGCGTCGAGGCGGGATATTGCCGAAGCGCTGGGAGACATTACTTCGGATGGCGTAAAATATCACCTGCATAAGTTACAGCAAGCAGGCGTGCTAACACGGGTCGGCGCTGACAAGGGCGGCTATTGGCAAGTTTTAGATGTCGGAGGGCAGGCGGATGAGTGATGCGACGTGCGGGTATTCAGGAGACAGATACCCCCGATACCCCAAGTTGTGCACCTCGTTCCCACGCTCCGCGTGGGAATGCATAACCAACGTCAAATCAGCCCTTGCGCTTAACTTACAGCAACAGAGTTTTAAGGCAAAAAATCACAGGGGAATAATACATGGGTAGAAGTCGCTATCAATTCACCGATCCACGCTTGCCGCATTTTATGACGGTAACTGTGCTGCATTGGATACCTGTATTTACCCGTCCCGATACGGTCAATATTGTGCTCGATTCATTGCGTCACCTGAGTGCAGAGGGATTAAAAGTCTATGCTTACGTGATTCTTGAAAATCACTTGCATCTTGTTGCACAGAGTCCTCAGCTGGATAGAGATATGGCGCGGTTTAAATCCTATACGGCCAGACAATTGATCGTTTATCTTGGTGAAAATAATGTTAAGACGATTCTTGACCAGTTCGCTTTTTATAAAAAAGCTCATAAGATCGACCGAGGCTATCAGTTTTGGCAGGAAGGCGTGCACCCGGAGCGGATTCAGTCGGATGCGATGATGCGGCAGAAAGTCGAGTATATCCACCAAAATCCTGTAAAACGCGGATATGTGGACAAGCCTGAGCATTGGCGCTATTCCAGCGCCAGAAATTATGCAGGAGAGGATGGCTTGCTGGATGTTTGTAAGTTATGGTGAGATGGGCGTGCATTCGCATGGAGAGCACACCTCGTTCCCACGCTCCCGCGTGGGAATGCAGACCGAGACTAAGCCTGCCGCACATGCTTTGCAAACTCAGAATATTTTTCATCGCGTTTAACAAATCATTGCCGGGCTTTAGGGGCGTATGCATTCCCACGCGGGAGAGACTGTGAAAGTATTCATGTGGGAGGGGCTTTAGCCCCGACTTTCGGGGCTAAAGCCCCTCCCACGATCAATAAAACAATGACTTAGAAGTCACTAAAATAGTATGCGTCATATTTTCAAAAATACTTTCACAGTCTCGGGAGCGTGGGAACGAGGCGCTTCTGGTTAGACCTTCCAGGTTTTTAAAACCTGGAAGGTCTGTATATCGGCTAACGCGTGGCTATACAGAGAATTAAACAAAACGGAATAAAAACAATGAACGAAGAACAACTGGAAAACCTCTGTCTGGAATGGTTCAGGGATATTGGCTGGGACGTCCTCTATGGCCCGGACATTGCCCCGGATAGCGATAACCCGATGCGTAGCGACTACCGTAAGATTTTACTGGAAGCCGATTTGGAAGCGGCTTTTGCCCGGATCAATCCGCATTTGCCGGCCGGTTGTTTCGAGCAGGTGTTGGCGAAGCTCAGCAAGCCGGAAAGCCTGGATTTGCTGACCAATAACCGCGATTTCCATCGTTTTTTGTTGCAAGGGGTTCCGGTTGAGTACAAAGCCCTCACCCCGATCCTCTCCCACGGGGAGAGGGAGGATATAGTTTATGACCATGCGTTTTTGCTGGATTTCGATAACGTGAAGCAAAACCGTTTTGTTGCGGTTAACCAGTTCACGATCAGCGGCAGTAAACAGCCGCGCAGGCCGGATGTAATCTGCTTTATCAACGGTATTCCGTTTGCGGTGCTGGAGCTTAAAAGCCCAAATGATGAAAACGCCGATATTTGGGATGCGTTTAACCAGCTGCAAACTTACAAAGACGAAATCCCGGATTTGTTTGTGTTCAATGAAGCTTTGGTGGTTAGTGACGGCTACACCGCCCGCGTCGGTTCGCTGACCGCCAATCAAGAGCGCTTTTTACCCTGGCGCACCATTAAACATGAAGACGACAAACCGCTTTTGGAATGGCAATTGGAGACGTTGGTGCGCGGTTTTTTCGAGCGCGAGTTGTTGCTGGATTACCTGCGCTTTTTTATCCTGTTTGAAAGCGACGGCGAAACCATCATCAAGAAAATCGCCGGTTATCATCAGTTTCATGCGGTGCGCGAAGCGGTCAAAGCCACGGTGATTGCCGCGCGGGACATTCAGGGTATCACTGAAAAACGCGCTGCTTATGGCGACGAAGTCATACCCGGCAGTAAAAAAGCAGGGGTGGTTTGGCATACGCAAGGCTCGGGCAAAAGCATATCGATGTGCTGTTACGCGGGTAAGTTATTGCAGCAGCCGGAAATGCATAACCCCACGCTGGTGGTCGTCACCGACCGCAACGATTTGGATGGGCAACTGTACGCGACCTTCTGCAATGCCCAGGAGCTGTTAAAACAAACGCCGGTGCAAGCCAATGACCGTGACGAGCTGCGCCGCCTGCTGGCGGAGCGCGAATCGGGCGGCATTATTTTTACCACCGTGCAAAAGTTTGCGTTATTGGATGATGAAGCGGTGCATCCGTTATTGAACGACCGCCATAATATTGTGGTGATCTCCGATGAAGCGCACCGCAGCCAGTACGGTTTGAAAGCCGTGCTGACCAAGGAAGGCGCGTATAAATACGGTTACGCCAAGCATATGCGCGATGCGCTGAAAAATGCGTCGTTTATCGGCTTTACCGGCACGCCGATTGCGCAGGAGGATAAAGACACCCGTGCGGTATTCGGCGAATACGTGTCCGTCTATGACATTCAGGATGCGGTGGACGATGGCGCAACCGTGCCGATTTATTATGAGTCCCGCTTGGCGAAGCTCGACTTGAATCACGCTGAAATTAACGCGCTGTCCGAGCAGGTCGAAGAACTGGTCGAAGACGACGAAGATGTCGGTACGCGCGAAAAAACCAAGGGCGAATGGAGCCGTTTGGAAAAGCTGGTCGGCGCGACGCCTAGGCTGCAACAGGTAGCCGCCGACTTGGTCGCGCACTTTGAAACCCGCACCGAGACCATGGACGGTAAAGCGATGATCGTGGCTATGAGCCGCGATATTTGCGTGCATTTGTACAATGAAATTGTTGCGCTGCGCCCCGAATGGCGTGATCCCGATCCGGAAAAAGGCGTCATCAAGGTGGTGATGACCGGCTCGGCATCGGACAGGCCGTTGTTGCAGCCGCATATCTACAACAAACAAACCAAGAAGCGTTTGGAAAAGCGTTTTAAGGATGCGAATGACCCGATGAAGCTGGTGATTGTGCGCGATATGTGGCTGACCGGCTTCGATGCGCCATGCTGTCATACCATGTATGTCGACAAGCCGATGAAAGGCCATAACCTGATGCAGGCGATTGCGCGGGTCAACCGGGTGTTTAAAAACAAACCGGGCGGCTTGGTGGTCGATTACATCGGCATTGCCAATGAATTAAAACAAGCGCTGAAAATCTATACCGATGCCAAAGGCAAAGGCGAACCGGCTCTGCGCGCCGAAGAAGCTTATGCTGTTCTGGCGGAAAAGATCGATGCGATTCGCGGCCTGTTTGCGAAAACGCCGCAAGCGGAAGGCTTGGATATGAGCGGCTATGAAACCCAGGCGCATCAGCTGTTGGTGCCGGCGGCCAACTATGTGCTCAGCCTGAAAGACGGCAAGAAGCGTTTGCTTGATTTGGTGTTGGCTGCAACCAAAGCCTATTCGCTGTGCAGCACGCTCGATGAAGCCAAAGAGCTACGCAAGGAAATCGCGTTTTATGCGGCGATCAAGGCGGCCATATCCAAGTTCACCAGCGTCGATAGAAAGCGCAGCCAGGAAGAGAGAAATTCCGCGCTTAAGCAAATCCTGGATAATGCGGTCATTGCCGAAGGCGTGGCTGACGTGTTTGCGCTGTGCGGCCTGGACAAGCCGAATATCGGTTTGCTTTCGGAGGAATTCCTGGAAGATGTCCGGCGCATGCCGTACCGCAATTTGGCGGTGGAGTTGTTGGAAAAACTGCTGAAAGACGGCATTAAATCCAAGACACGCAATAACGTGGTGCAGGAGAAAAAATACGCCGAGCGTCTGCAAGAAACGCTGCGCAAGTACAACAACCGCGCTATCGAGACGGCTCAGGTCATCGAAGAGCTGATCCAGATGGCCAAGGATTTTCAGGCTGCAATGGCCCGCGAAGCCGAGCTGGGCTTAACGCCGGATGAAGTCGCCTTTTATGACGCGTTGGCGAATAACGAAAGTGCTGTGCGTGAATTGGGCGATGAGACTTTAAAGAAAATCGCCGTCGAAATTACCGAAAAGCTCAGAAAGTCCACGACAGTCGACTGGCAGGTGCGTGACAGCGTGCGTGCCCAGCTCAAGATCTTGGTTCGGCGGACTTTGCAGCGCTATAAGTATCCGCCGGATAAGGCCGCCGAGGCGATTGAGCTGGTCATGAAGCAAGCGGAGTCGCTATCTAATTCATGGACAACCTAATCGCTTGTTGAGTTAAAAAACATTTGCTCCTGTTGTCAATTTAAGAATCGGCATAATTATTAATAATGGGCGTTTGGCTTATCAGGGAGTCTTGTCGGGAAGCGATGGCCGGGGACAGGGCGCGTTGCAGCTCGTCAAAATTGACCGGTTTAATCAGATAACTATTGAATTCGGCTGATTTTGCCAGCTCGCGATCCTCCTGCCGTCCATAGCCGCTGAGGGCGATCAGGTGAGTCATTTTCAGTTCCGGATGTTGTCTTAGCGCCCGCGCAACCGCGTAGCCGTCCATGCCGGGCAGGCCGATGTCAAGTAGTAAGACTTGCGGCCGTTCAGCCAGCGCGGCTTCTAAAGCGGCGTGACCATCGTAGGCCAACGATACCGTATGTCCTTCGCTGGTCAGTAATAGGGACAGGCTCTGGGCGGCATCGCGGTTATCGTCGACCACGAGAATGCGTAGCGAGTCTTCGTTCGTTCTGTGGGCTATTTGACCAGGAACCGGAACGGTCGGCGATTGCGGCAAACAAGGCAGACGGATAACGAATTCACTGCCTTGACCGCGGCCTTCGCTTTGAGCCCATACGTCGCCGCCATGCATTGTCACCAGACTTTTGACCAGAGCCAGACCAATGCCCAAACCGCCTCCGGATCGGTCAATGGTACGATCCACTTGATAAAACAATTGAAACAGTCCGGACAGCGACGAAGGGTCGATGCCGCAGCCATTGTCGCGAACCCGGATGAACAACTCATTGGCCGCTGGCTCCACAGTCAGACTGATGCAGCCGCCTTCGTCGGTATACTTGGCGGCATTGTTGAGCAGGTTCGACACGACTTGCGACAGCCTGACCAGATCGCCGTCGATGACTATCGGTTCAGGCGGTACATGCACGGCGATTTGATGACGGTGGGCGTCAATCAGCGGCTGGCTGGTTTCGACCGCGCGCTGCACGATAATCGATACTTCGAGCGGCTCTTTTTTGAGTTCGATCTTGCCCCGGCTGATGCGCGAGACATCCAGCAGGTCATCGACCAGCCGGACCAAGTGTTCGACCTGGCGACCGATAATATCGCGGCACCAATCGAGCTGCGTTTGGTCCAGGTTGGATAGTTTCATGATTTGCACGGCGTTGCTGATCGGGGCCAACGGATTGCGCAGTTCGTGGGCGAGCATCGCAAGAAATTCATCCTTACGGTGGTCCGCTTCATGCAGGGCATTCTCGGCTTGTTTGCGTTCGGTAATATCCTCTACTATGACACCGAAACCGGTGATCTCAGCAGCATTATCATACAAAGGATACCAACTTTCGTTCCAGTAGCGCGTTACGCCGGGCGCCGATGGGATCTCACCGCTAAGCTCGCGGTCTTTCACCGGTTCCCCTGTTGTGAGAATCTGGTCGATAATTTCTTCTATGGCAGGCGCCAACATCGGCACGATATCGTGGATGCGTTGGCCGATATGTGCGGCGGCGGGGAGGCCGTTAATTTCCGCGAGTCTGTCATTGATCAGCTGGTAGTGCAATTTGCAATTCAGGTAAGCAAAACCGACAGGCGCTTGTGTCAGTAGCCCGTCGAGGAGGCCATGAGCCTTGACCAATGCTTCCTCCGCCTTTTTGCGTTCGCTGATGTCGAGCACATGCACCACGAAGCCACGCACCTGTCCCTCGGCGTCGAAGTCCGGGGAGTACGTCGCGTGAACCCAGAGCGGGCCGCTCCCAAGATACGGTACCTGGAGCTCGAAAGCCACTTGCTCTCCGGCCAGGACTCGCTTGACATAAGGCTCGACGGATTGCCAAGCCGCCTCGCCGAGGACGTCCCCCATATGGCGGCCACGTATCTGTTCATTGTTAAGCCTTAACCATTGCTCGTATTTTCTGTTGACGCGACGGTATCGGCAGTCTTTGTCAACATAAGACATCAGCGCCGGTGCGTTGTCCATGGTCACTCGCAGCAAATCGCGCGTTTGCTCGGCCTCCTGCCGCGCCACTTCCAGCTCGGTTGTGCGCTTGGTTACGCGCTGTTCCAGTGAGGCATTGGCTTCGTAAAGCGCTTGCTTGGCTCGATTCATTTCGGTAATGTCAATGCCGACTTCCATGATCATCGGCGAACCGTCGCTGTCCGTGAAAGGGATGTCATGAATCTCGTAGTCGTGGCCGTCCGGGCCGGTCCACCTCCAATTTATCGGCGCATTGGTCTTTAAAACCTCGAAGGTCTCACAGACTGTACAGGGCTTGTCGCGCTTGAACAGGTACTTATAGCAGGGCCGTCCGTGATCATTGCCGTAGCGCTGTTTAAAAAAACGGTTGGCGAAGGTCACCTGATAATCCGGCGATAACAATAATACATAGACCGGGAGCGCCTGCAGCACGTCATGCAGCAGCTGACGTTCCGCATGCACGGCTGTATAGGCTTGAGCCAGTTCGGCCGTGCGTAGCTCCACCTGACGACGCAGCTGCCGGGTCCATAACCCCATCAGCGCTAATAGGATGACAGCAGCCATTGCTCCCCAGGCAACATATTTAACCGGAAAAGTCGGTAATTCGTAGATACTCAGCCATTTTTTATAGAGCCGATCGTACTCGCCATTGGCTTTGACGATAGCAAGCCCCTGATCGAGGCGGTCGCGCAATTCGATATTGCCTTTGGGGACGGCGAAACAGAACTCTCGCCGGTATTCCTTGAGCAATGGGCCGGGTATGACGTTTTTATCCAGTCCGGTTCTATGTATTTCCGCATTGCCTTGGAGCAACGGTGCCAGCACCGCGTCATGCTGCCCTGAGGCCAGTAGGCGAAAGCCGTCAGCCAGGGTATCGACAATCACCAGTTGAGTCGTGAAACCGCGATTGACGAGTTCCTCATGGGCGGCATCCGAGCGCACCACAATGATGTTCATGTCGCGTGCCTGATCAATGGAATCAATGACTGCGCTATCTTTGCGAACGAAGAAACTGTCATAACCGATCGTGTGAGTTCGGGTGAATTCCACCAGGCCTTCGCGCTCCGGTATGCGCTCCACTAGAGGCAGAGCGTCAATCTTGCCGGTTTTCAAATTCTGCCAGACGGTATCCCATTGATCGGGATGAAAGGTAATGGGAATATCCATTACCGCGGCAACCGCAGTGAACAGTTCGACAGCGAAACCGGTTGCTTGGCCTTGGGCGTCGATATCGACGTAAGGGGGAAAGTCGATTTCCGAACCGATGCGCAGGGGCGGTTGCGGTTCAGCGCTCACGAAGCACGGAAAAGTCAAAATGTTCACGGCCAGCAGCCATACAAATAGCCTAGCCCAGCGCATGAAGAATAACACTTTGCTTTTAGGCTGAAGTGCCGGCAGGGCATAGGGTTGGCCGGAAAATAGAGGAGGGGCTGTTTTTGTCGAAAGACGAGGAAGTGTTTTCAAAATCTGTATCTCATGATCGACCCGAAAATAATGGGCCGGAAAAATATATCCACAGTTACAGTAACAGCTATATGGGACCGGAAGCATACTGGGTCAAGCGTTTGGAGATAGTTAATAGAGCACTGATTTAACTATGCATTTATTAACTTGCTACAGACTATTTAATTAATGGCTGAGTTGCAAGTTTGTTTTTAGCGGGTGATGGGGTTCCATTAAATTAAACGTATTTTTCAATGCCCTAATTTGACAGCAATATCCGGAGTGCGCGAGTGCTGCGATTCGGTAGAATGTACTGCATGAGTGCATCACTTCAGGAGTCAACATGAGTCGCATCACTACTACAACAAGCCTGTCGGAGGCACCGGCTGATCCCCGCTGGCAGTCCGTTTTGGCGCGCGATCCGGCGGCTGACGGCACATTTTTTTACTCCGTCAAGACCACCGGCATCTACTGTCGGCCTTCCTGCCCGGCACGTATCGCCAATCCGGAAAACGTCCGGTTTCACGTCACCTGCGCGGAAGCCGAAACGGCCGGGTTTCGGCCTTGCCTGCGCTGCAAGCCGGATCAGCCTTCCTTGCATCAGCAACAGGCCGCCAAGGTAGCCGCAATCTGCCGCCTGATCGAAACGGCGGAAAGCATGCCGACGCTTTCCGAACTGGCCGAACATGCGGGTCTTAGCCGATACCATTTTCACCGCGTGTTCAAGCGTATTACCGGCCTGACGCCGAAAGCTTATGCGGCGGCTCATCGCACTAAACAGATTCGAGCCGGACTGACAAAAAGTCCGACGATTACACAAGCCATTTATCAGGCGGGCTATAACGCCAATAGCCGTTTCTACGAACAAGCAGCGCAAATTCTGGGCATGACGCCATCCGATTATCGAACCGGCGGCAGTAACAGCCGGATTCGCTTTGCGTTGGGCGAATGTTCATTGGGTTCGATTTTGGTCGCAATCAGCGAAAAAGGCGTTTGTGCGATTTCGTTAGGCGATGATCCGGAAGCACTGGCCCGCGATTTACAAGACCGCTTCCCGCAAGCCGAACTGATAGGGAATGATGGCGCGTTCGAACAGTGGATTGCGCAAGTCGTCGGTTTTGTCGAAGCTCCGGCGTTGGGGCTTGATCTGCCGTTGGATATACGCGGCACGGCGTTTCAGCAGCGCGTGTGGCTGGCGCTACGACACATTCCGGCCGGTCAAACCGTCAGTTATACCGACATTGCGCAGCGCATCGGTGCGCCTAAAGCCGTGCGCGCAGTGGCAGGCGCTTGTGCAGCCAATAGTCTGGCGGTGGCCATTCCCTGTCATCGCGTGCTGCGCTCGGACGGTACGCTTTCGGGCTATCGGTGGGGTGTTGAACGCAAGGCCGAATTGCTGCGGCGGGAAAGCAAAGCATGAATACGGTAAGTTGTTTGTTGCCGCTTCCGGATGATTTTCGTCTCGCCGATATATTAAAGTTTCATCATCGCGATGTATTGGCAGTTGCCGAGGCCGTTGATGCCAATTCATTGCGCAAAGGCTTGCTCTGGAACGGTTCGCCCGCTTGCCTGGCGATAGGCTTTGAAGACGCCTGCGCCCAGGTGGAATTGGCAATTGACGGCACCGCCGGAGTAGATGACACGGAAGCGTTGCGCAAGTTGGCGCAACGGATGCTGGGCTTGGATCAGCCGATAGCGGAATTCGAACGGCGTTTTCGCGATCATCCGCAGTTGGGTATTTTAATCGCCGGTCAGCCGGGATTGCGGGTGCCGGTCGCAGCATCGGTTTTTGAAGCGTTAAATTGGGCGATTATCTGCCAGCAAATCAGCGTCAGCGCAGCGGTGACGATACGCCGCAAATTGATTCAAGGCGTGGGTTTGCGTCATTCCAGCGGATTGTACTGTTACCCGGATGCGCAGCATTTGGCCGAATTCAGCGAAAGCGACTTACGTCAGGCCGGGTTTTCGCAAAGCAAAGCCCGGTGCCTGCTGACGTTGAGCCGGATGATCGTTGCCGGTGAGCTGATGCTGGAATATAGCGCAGAGGAACTGCCGGTCGATCTAATTAGCGAACAATTACTGAACATACGCGGCATCGGACCGTGGACGGTCAGTTATGCGTTACTGCGGGGCTTCGGGTGGCTGGACGGTTCGTTGCATGGCGATGTCGCGATGCGGCGCGGATTACAGCGATTGCTGGGGACTGCCGATCCGGTCAGCGAGCACCAAGCCCGGCAATGGTTAGCGCCGTTTTCTCCCTGGCGAGCCTTGGTTGCCGCGCATCTTTGGGCGTTTGTGCCCACGACGGCTTTGACCGAGTAGGCTAGAGCTGGCGGAATCCGGGGCTTCGAGGCGCGGATTTACGGCTGAGTTAAAGCCATTTCTTTTTCTTGAAAAACCTGAGCAAAAATACCGTTACGCCGATAAATATTGCCCATAATGCCGGGTAGCCCCATCTCCATTTCAGCTCCGGCATGTACTCGAAATTCATGCCGTAGACACCGGCGATAAAGGTGAGTGGAATAAAAATCGATGCAAACACGGTCAGTATTTTCATGGTTTCGTTCTTAGATTCAACCCATAAGTGCAATCGGCATTAACTAACGAAGAAATACTCTAATTTAATGCCCTTTTCATAGGCGCCTGCCATCATCGTTACCATCGTTCTCCCCTTTCCAGATAAAATTGCCCGCTCGCTTCAAAACCGTTTCTTGAGAATCCTACAAATAGCCATTTCAGGCTGTGACTGATGAGGCAATGACTTGTTTCATCTCTGTGGGTTTGAGTTGTTTTGCAAAAACGCTATTGTGATGGGATTTTTATGCTTGCGGTAGCCCTAATAAAGCTCACGGATATAAATAAATTTACTGTTGCCTTTATAGATACCGAACGTGGCACGGGCGGTCGGATCTATCACACTACTACCACCGACCCAAGGGAATTGCAGCCACCGAAGATTAGCACCTGTAGAACTTCCACCCGGACCACCGGGAGAAACACATTTCTGCCCCGACGTTGCATCCAGATTGAGCGTCAAATTAGTCCAACCAGTGTTTCCAATTCCAGGTGCACTCAGGCCCACCGTAAAATTCGGCGAAATACCGGTAACCGATAATACTGTCTCGCAGGCTGCCAAGTTATTGGGGTTACTAACCGTCCCGCTCGGGAATGCCAGTGCGAAGTTGGCGGCTGAAATGGCCGTCACCGTATCTGTAGAGCTTGGAACCCAAGCCGTACCGTTGTAATACTGCACGGTTGCGTCCAGAAATAACGGCAACAATTCAGAACCGTATGCATTCGACATCATAACCCGACCGTTCGCCACCTTGACGCCGCCCTCGACCGATGCGGCGGCCTGCTGCGACGTCACGCCATCGCCGCTGATTTCGATGGCGCGCAGGTGGACGTCCGCCGGCGAGGTCTGCTCGTCGGTGAACGCATAGTTCGGCTTGGCCGCTCCCATTATCGCGGCGACGCCCGCGACGAAAAGGCTGGCGGACGCGGTGTTGTTGCCGAGCGTGCCCGCGCCGCTGGGTGGGTCGTCGCTGCCGGGGCTGTTGTGCGCACTCAGCGCGACCGACTTGGACAATCCGTATGTGCTGCTGTAATTCAGCGTCGTCTCGTCCGACGCATTCTGCGCATAGGCCCTGGCTACGAACGGCTGGCCGGAATAAACGAAGCCGTTCCGAGACGGATCCATCACGGGCGACATCTGCGGGCAGACCAGCCCGGCCGGACACGCCATTGGAACGCCCGCGTCGGTCAGCACCTCGACGTTGAAATGGTCGGGGATGAAGCGCAACGTGCCGCTGGTTCCGGTCGGATGCAGGCCGGAGTCGAGATAGCCGTTGGCGTTCGACAGGCTGGCTGTCAGCGTGATGCTGCCGACTTCGCCCCAGGAAAGGTTCGTTATCGTCGCCGCGCCGCTGCTGAATCCGCTGCCCGTTATCGAACCGTTCCCCAATGCAGGATTCGCGGCCGACGGATAGGTCACGGGATTGGGAATCACCAGCGTGGAAGTCAGCGTTACACCTTCCGGTACGGTTTCCTTGCCGAAATTGGGCGTCGCCGCGCTTGCCGCGTTCAGCGACGTTACGGTAACGCTGAATCCGCTGCCCGCCTTGACCGGACTCGTAGCGACGTTGCTGAACGAGAACGACGCCGGCGCGACGATGAACGCACCGTTGCCCGTCATGTTCAGCCCTTCCTCCAGAGTTCCGGCCGTACCTGTGTAGGTGGCGGTGACGCTGACCTGCCCCACGTCGGCGTATTGCAGGTTCGGCGTGGCGATGCCGGATGCGTTGAAATTCAGCGCCACGTTCCTGCCCGTCCCGTCGCAAGCAGCCGAAGCGTTGTTCACCGCATTCAACGCCGTGCCGCCGACCAGTACCGAGCGCGTGCCGGTGGCGGGATTCGCATACGCACATTTGAGATTGACGGTTTTTGCGCCGGTAAAGGCGGCGACGCACGCCGAACTCACCGCCTGCACGGTCAATGTCGATGCGCTCTCGGCGCTGTGGGTCGGCGCGCTGACGAGGAAACCGGCGTCCGCCGCCGTGAAGGTGCAGTTGGTGATTCCCCCGAAATTGCAGGTGGTGGCCGCGCTCGCCGCAGGCGAGCTGGCCGCGCCAAGCACGGCATTCCCCGGTGTCGTCACCTGGACGCTCTTGGTGGTCGTGCCGTTGCCGCTGGCAATCGAAAAACTCGACGTGCCAGACCAGTTCACGGTCACCCCGCTCGAACTTAAAGTGCCGCTGACGCCGCTGGTGTACAACGTGCCGCAGGCGGCGTCGGCGCACGCTTTGATCGTCAGCGTGCTGGACGTGCAGGTCAGTACGCTCGCGGAGGGCAGGTCAAGCTCCAGATGGTGCGGCGTAGCGGCCGCGCCGCCGTCACAGCGGTTGCTGTAGCTGCCGGGATCGTTCGACGAACTCGTCTGGGAGTCGCAGGTTCCGTGAACGACGCTCGTCGGATCGACCACCGTGGCGGGAGCTTGGTAGCTTGGTGCGCTGACGTCGCCCGTAATGGTCGACCCGTTCTGGATTTGGACCCCAGAACCTCCATTGCTGGTGATGTTGCCGGTGACCGTGCTGTTGTTGATGGCGACGGTGCAGCAGTTGCTGGTGACGTTGCCGGTGATGTTCGCGCCGTTGTTGATGCTGATCCCGCTGCCGCCGTTGGTGACGATATTGCCGGACACCGTGCCACCGTTGATGATGACGGTACTGCCGCCGCTGCCGTTTATCGCACCGCTGCTGACGCCGTTGCCGACGTTGGTGTTGTTGGTCGTGACCACGCAGCAGCCGGAATGGACCGCTCCCGTGACGTTGCCGCCGGTCAGGGTCAGCGTGCCGTTGGTCGCAGTGACGTTGCCGGAGAACACCACGCCGCCGGTGGCCGTCAGGTTGCCGCTGGACGTAACGTTGCCCACCACCGAGCCGCCGCTGGAAAACGAAATCCCGCCGTTGGTGGAAGTCACGCTGCCGCCGAACACCGTCCCATTGGTCGAGGTGACGCCGTTGTTCGCCGACACGTTGCCGGTGATCTGTCCGCCGGATGTGTTGAGCGTGCCGCTGGTCGTTACGGTTCCATTCACGCTTGTACCGGTGAGGGAAACGGCGCCGGAACTCGTGTTCAGGTTGCCGTAGACCGCGCTGGTGCTAGTGATCGTCAGGCTGCCGTAGGTAGTCGTCAAATTGACTGGAGCTGATGCGCTGCCGATAGTGTTGTTGCCATTCAGGGTGATGCCAGCGTTAACTACGATGGTGATGGCCGAGGCGGGAACGATGGTGTCACCGGAATTCAAAGTGACTGTTGCACCGGGAGGGCAGGTGTAGGTGCTGCCGCTGACGGACCAACCGCTGGAGCACGTCGGACGGCTACCCGCCGCCATGGTGTAGGTCGCCGCCTGGGCGGGCACGGAGAGCAACCCGCAGACCAGGACGGACAGGATGGCAAGAATGTGGCGGATCATGGGCGTTTCTCCGCACGGAAAAGCGGAAACTGCGAACTGTCAGGTCTTGAGTTTTGCATAATCAAATTGCTGTTTTTCATTGTGCATTTCCCTAAAAAATGTGAACGTAGCTGAGCCGCCGATAACTCTTCCTCGATCCTCAGTAAATTAAGCCGTGGCCTTGAAGTAGTATTAATCGTCCAATCAGTTTCGGCATTCAATATTGGCGATTACTCATGTCAATTGTTCAAAGCCAGCTTTGAACTCCGAATGTTCCAGTTTGACTGAATAGCTTAAATGACGGTTATCGAGCTAAGCCCAAGCCGTTATCAAATGCGATGGCTTATTACTCTGGAGTACAAGGCTGACCTTGTACTGAGTCATCGGCCAACAAGTCTAGATTGATACCAAAACTTTTGCGGCTATTATACTTTTGCGGCTATTATACAGTCCAGAGTTAGTAACTGATGTTACGCAGCCCGCAGAGTCTGAAGTTCTGCATAGGCTTGACGGGTTGCTTTAATAAAGACCTTAGCTCGCAACGCAAAATGGTTCGTTTTGTGTTTTAACTTCAAGCATTCCAGCTTGAATACCGCGTAAATCGCCATAAACACATGATTGTTTTGCGTAGTGACCCTGCGAGTTGGCGATTTTTCCAATGCGGCATTGGATTTCAAGGACTTATGAAACACTTTAACTTCCCATCGTTTTTGATAGATTGTTGCGATCGTGTCGCCGTTGCACGTCAAATCGCTGCAGACCAGATTCAACAACCCTGTGCTGCCGTCTTTGTTTGTAAAGACTTGCCGAACTAAAAGGACCTTATCTGCATACCCTTTTAGCCAGCCGCGCACGACCTGTTGATCCGATAATTCCAGCGTATCGATCCGTACAAAACGACCCTGCTTCTTATCGGCTGCGCTTAAAGACACTAGTACTCAGTCAAATTTATAATGTCGAGTGAAGAAGGCTATGTGGGAGCGGCTTTAGCCGCGACAATCGCGGCTAAAGCCGCTCCCACAATTAAATTACCACCCGACAAAACAAGATTGACTGAGTACTAGACGGTTGTTCAATAAACAAGCTGAGTTCGCAAATCGCGCATCACAGCTTGTCCAAAGATGCGGAACTCAGCGTAGTCTTGCGGCAGCAGCAGCGGTCTAGGCAGCGCGAGCAAGAGCACGCGGGTAATGGTGACGGTTGAGTCTTCAGCCTTCAGCCTTCACTTTCGATTCGTAGCTGCCATGCGTCCACTTCAACTGTACGCCGCTTGGAAGTGCGGTCGGCTTGAAGGTTTCCGGCAGCTGCAGCGTGATCGTTTCTTCTATGCGTCGGCCCTGCAACGGCACCGGCAATGTGCGTTGCGAGAGTCCCAATTGCTCGAACGTCGCCGCAATATTGGTGGGGCTGCTAAATCCCTGCGGCACAATGAACGCCCCCGGACCGGGTAGTTGTATATAGTTTGGTAGCGTGAAATCGGTGCTGTAACGATGAGGAATCGCCAGGTCGAGCGGTTTTCCGCGTGTGAAGCCGCTACTGCCATTTTGCCCCGTCTTGGTGAGTACCTTGTCCACTACCTGCGCTTCTACACCCTGCGGAATGGTGCCCATTAACCCGCGCGCGATCAGGCCGAACATGCCCTCGCTTTCAACATCGGCATGTCCACGCACCGTGCCGTCGGCTTCAACTACTAGATTCATCGCCACACGCACCTGGTCCTGAGCCGGTAAGGATAGCGGCAGTGTCACCGTTTTAGCTTGACCGATGTCGCTCACCACTAATGCAGGCTTGCCTCGGAGCGTCATTCCTAAGGTGCCGAAAGGCGAGAATTTGGCGGTGGAATCGAGATTACGTCGAACTCCGGGACGCGCAGGATGACGTGGTTGAAGACGCCCGGCGTTACCGCTACCGCCGGTTTCCAAAAGCGCAAGTCGGCATTGACTAACACGGGGCTGCTTGGGATACCCTTAGCCGCGAGCAAAGCGCCTAAGAGGGTAGTATGGTCTTTGCAATCGCCGTAACGCGCCTTGGCGATTTCGTCTGCGGCATGCGGTACAACGCCGCCCACATCCAGAAAGATCGCTACATAGCGGATGTTGGCGCTAACCCAGCCATAGATGGCCTCGGCCTGCGCACGGCGGTCGGTGATGCCTTTGGTAATCTCGTCGGCCAGCGCCTGGATACTGGGTGTCACAGCGGCTTGCGGTAGCGCACGCTCGCGGTAGGCGGTGGCGGCTGCTTGGTCGTCGGCCATAGTAGTAACCGCTACGCGCGGGCTGGAATCCTGCGGCGCTACTGAACCGGCCTCTAAGGGCAGTGCTTTCCAGTCTTTGACCTCCCAACGCCAATTCTGTGTATCCGCTTGCTCGGCCTTGACGGCACCGCCCTTAAAATTAACGGCATCGACGTGTAACTTCAGTGCCGCCGGCGCCCTCAGCGTGATCACTTCAGACTCGACGTTAAACATGCCCAGGGCTGTCTCCACCATCGAGAAGTGGCCTGGGAACAGCGGCTTGAGTTGCGTCTTGCGTGTGTGCAGGTGCAGCACCGAACCCACCTCCACGCCGGGGAAAATGATGACCTTGACTTTGCCGTCGTCAAACATCGGTGCTCCAGCGCTTTGCGGTGTCTGCTGCACCATGATGCGGTCTGCCGGCACATCAGTGCGCTTGCCGTCTTTGCCAAGCACATAAGCCTCCAGCACGTCCAACTGCTGCAGCGTACTGCTGTAAGGCATCGGCAGTTGTCCAAAGCGCTGCACAGCTTGTGGCGTTTCAATGCGCAAGGCGACGCGTTCTTCAACGGTGTAGCGGCCGTCAGTCTGCACGTCGTATTGGATGGTGTCATTGACGATGTTGACGTCGGGAATCGCTTGTGCAAAAGCCGTCGTGCATGCGGCGGTTAGGAGCAAGGCGCACGTGATTAGTCTGTTAATCGTATAAAACATGATTTTCCTCATTGAGACGGCAATGGTTTTTTGATGGTGACAGGTAAATGACAGTCATTTCTTCGTAGTCTTCTGGTAGATGGAGTACCCAACATTCAAAAAAGTTCTAACATTTCTGCTGAGACGATTGGCAGCTGACAATACCTCACCTGTCAGAGGATTTTTTATTTCTGCCGTTCGGTATTATGGCTGGCATTTTGCAAGGTCAGCATCTGCCGAGTAGTTACATTTTTTCTTTCGTGTTCTTCGTGGGAGTAAAAACACGCAGCTCTAAAGCCAGTTTTTCTTTTTAAAAAACCTGAGCAAAAAAACCGTTACGCCGATAAATATTGCCCATAATGCCGGGTAGCCCCATCTCCATTTCAGCTCCGGCATGTACTCGAAATTCATGCCGTAGACACCGGCGATAAAAGTCAGCGGAATAAAAATCGACGCAAACACGGTCAATATTTTCATGGTTTCGTTCATTTTATTGCTGATGCTGGATAAATAAATGTCCAGCATACCGGCGATCAAGTCCCGGTAAGATTCCATCGCTTCACTGACGCGAATGACGTGATCGTAAACATCGCCAAAATAGCGCTTGGTTTTTTCATTCAGTAGCTGCGATTCGCTACGTTGGATGGAGGCCAGCAATTCCCGCAGCGGCGACACGCTGCGGCGTAAAAAGATCAGTTCACGCTTGATTTTCTGGATGGTGTTCAGGGTTTGCGCCGATGGATTGGTCAGCAATTCGTCTTCAACGGTTTCAATCAATTCATCGAAAGTATCTTGTAGTGCGAAATATTCATCGACGATGGTATCCATGATGATATAGGTTAGGTAATCCGTGCCAAGACTCCTGATATGGCATTTATCGTTGTTAAGCCGGCTGAACAGCTGATCAAATATCGCATCCGGTTTTTCTTTGAAGGTGAAAACAAACTTATCCAGCAGCAATAAACTGATTTGTTCATATTCCACATTGAATTCATTGTCGGCCAGGGAAAGCGCTTTGAGAACGATATACAAATAATCGTCGAACTCCTCGAACTTCGGGCGCTGATGGGTGTTAAGAATATCTTCGAGTACCAGCGCATGAATATCAAAATGCCGGCCGATCGCATCAATGATTGAAACGTCTTTCAGGCCGTCGATAATCACCCAGGTGACGGTATCGGTGCTCCGGTAAGGCAACAGTTCTTCAATATTCTTGACGGTATGCCTGACTAGCGTTGATTTGTTGTAACTAATGACGGTGATTTTATGCTCGTGTTCATGCACTTCGCCGACATGCACCAGCGAGCCGGGCGGCAAACCTGACTTTTCGGAAGCGTAACTCAATGATTCGGACATGGTTTGTTCCTATTGATAAATATTTTTTATCCGCTTGCTGTATTCAAGGATAATGGCGGACATTTTACAGGTACTCCGGCAGTTGTTGGGATCTTTAGATCAAGGCGTTACACAGATGATACACAAACCAATGTTAGGCTGGCGTGAATGGGTGGCTCTGCCGGAACTCAAGCTGGCGGAGATTAAAGCAAAAATCGATACCGGGGCGCGGTCATCGGCTTTGCATGCGTTCACTATCGATCCTTATCGAAAAGGCGGGCAACGTTGGGTGATGTTTGCGATTCATCCATTGCAAAAAAGCTGCGATGTGGCGATTGAATGCCATGCGCAGGTTAAAGACCGTCGCATCGTGACCGATTCCGGAGGCCACAAGCAACGCCGTTATGTGATAGAAACCCGGCTGGTGCTGGGGCAGTCGGTGATAAAGGCCGAAATGACACTGACCAACCGTGACAGTATGAGTTTTCGTATGTTGCTGGGACGCACGGCGATGGATAAACAATTTATCATTGATCCCGGCGCCTCATATTTGCAGGGGCGGCCAGATGCGGATCAGTGTCGGCGATTGCTGGATCATTTAACAACTGTTGACGATATTTTTTAAAGCGTATGAGTAAGAAAAACAAGGTCGCATTTGTCTGCGATCAGTGCGGGGCGGATTATCCCCGCTGGGGCGGACAATGCACCAGCTGCGGCGAATGGAACACTATCAAGGAAGTCAGGCTGGGCGGAACAACGGAGCGTAATAACCGCTCGGCCGGTTATGCCGGAAGCCGGTCCGAGGTCAGATTATTATCGGATGTTAATCTTTCCAAGGCGGAAAGAATTTTCAGCGGAATTTCCGAATTCGACCGCGTCCTGGGCGGCGGGATTGTTTGCGGCAGCGTGGTGCTGATCGGCGGAGCGCCTGGCGCGGGCAAAAGTACGTTGTTGCTACAGGCTATCGCCAATATTGCGGCGCGCGGCGTCAGTGTGCTGTATGTGTCCGGCGAGGAGTCGCTGCAACAGATTGCCGAAAGGGCGCACCGGCTCAAGTTGCCTGCGGACAAAATCATGATGCTGGCCGAAACCTCGGTGCAGCGCATCTGCGATGTGATGGATGAGATCAAACCGCAAATTCTGGTGATCGACTCGATCCAGGTGATGCATACCCAGGATACGGAGTCGGCGCCGGGATCGGTTTCGCAAGTCAGGGAGTCTGCCAGTTATTTAACCCAATATGCCAAAAAGCAGGGCGTGTCGATTTTTATGGTGGGCCATGTCACCAAGGATCAATCGCTGGCCGGGCCGATGACCTTGAGTCATATTGTCGATACTCAAGTCATGCTGGGATCGACCGATGATGCCCGGTTCAGGGTATTACGGGCGGATAAGAACCGTTTCGGCAGCGTCGGCGAATTGGGCTTTTTCGCGATGGACAGCACTGGATTAAAAGAAGTTAAAAACCCTTCTGCGATGTTTTTAAACAGGCCGGACAAACCTTCTTCCGGCAGTGTGGTGACCGTGTTGTGGGAAGGGACGCGGCCGCTGCTGGTGGAAATCCAGGCGCTGGTGACCGAATGTCAGTACGGCAATCCCCGGCGATTGGCGGTGGGCTTCGACCAGAATCGTCTGGCGATGCTGCTGGCCGTGCTGTCCCGGCACGGCGGCATTTTTACCGCAAATGATGAGATTTACGCCAACGTGGTCGGCGGCATTAAAGTGACGGAAACCAGTTCCGATTTGGCTATTGTGATAGGCGTTGTGTCCAGTCTTAGGGATAAGGTGATTCCGCATGATGTTTTCTTTTTCGGGGAAATCGGCCTGAGCGGTGAAATCAGGCCGGTCGCCAACGGCCATGCGCGGCTTAACGACGCGGCAAAACACGGCTTTAAAAAAGCGGTTATTCCCAAGGCCAATGCGCCTAAAAAAGCGATTGACGGCTTAGAAATTCACGGAGTCTCTACGCTTTCGGAGGCGTTGGATATTCTTTCAGAGATGTAAGTACCGATCGACCGCTCCCTTGGTTTTAATCGATGAAAACGCTGCTTTCCGGTTTGTTTAAGGGGTGTTATATCTATATGAATTCAAGCGGTTAAAAGTCGATAATTATATATTTATGAATTTTAAATTTTTTTGTCTTGCAGTCAGTGGATAATAGCTATCATAAGTTCCTGTTTTCAATTGAAGACGACCCATTATTAAATTAGGCTTTGTGATGACAAAGCGTGAGTTGAGGATATGCACAAAAAAGAATACCAGTTAAAGCCGGGAAGCCCTTATCCTTCCGGTTCCAGAGCTAAAACAAAAGGTGTTAATTTTTCTATTTTCAGTCGTTATGCGACGTATGTTGAACTGTTGCTTTTCGATACCTCAGACTGCGATGAACCCTTCCAAACCATCGTGTTACAGGAAGACGTTAACCGCACTTTTTTTTCATGGCACGTTTATGTGACCGGATTGCCGGTGGGTACGTGGTATGCGTGGCGCATGGACGGTCCTAATCATATCCGTGAAGCGGGATTGCATTTTGATAAGGGCAAGCAGCTGGTTGATCCCTGGGCGCGTGCAGTCAGCCATAAACGCTGGAGCCGCAAGGCCGCCTGTATGCCGGGCGATAATAAGCTTACCGCGATGCGCTGCGTTGTCGTTGATGATCTTTATGATTGGGAAGGCGATGTGCCGCTACGCATTCGCAGCGAAAGAGCCATTGTTTACGAACTGCATGTAGCCGGTTTTACCCGGCATCCTTCTTCAAACGTGGCTAATCCGGGCACTTTTGCCGGATTGATAGAAAAAATTCCTTACCTGCAAGCGCTCGGCATTACTCACGTTGAACTATTGCCGGTAATGGCTTTCGATGAGCAGGATGTTCCCATACATACCTCCGATTTGGGATTGAAAAACTATTGGGGCTACAGCACCCACAGTTTTTTCAGTCCGCATCCAGGCTATTGCGTTACGCCGGAGCAGGGAACGCATGTACAGGAATTTCGCGACCTGGTTAAAGCGCTGCATCGGGCAGGCATCGGCGTCATTATGGACGTTGTGTTCAACCATACCGCAGAAGCTGGAGCCGATGGTCCGATCATTAATTTCAGGGGCATCGGGGATGATATTTTTTATCATCATGACAAGTTCGATAAAAGCATTCTTCATGACTATACCGGCTGCGGTAATACGGTCAATGCCAATCATCCGCTGGTGGCCAACTTTATCATCAGCTGCCTGGAATATTGGGTCAGGGAAATGCATGTCGATGGTTTTCGTTTTGACCTGGCCAGCGCATTGGCGCGAGGTGAGGAAGGCGAAGTGTTGCAGGATCCGCCTTTGCTATGGGCTATCGAGCTGTCGGAACAGCTGGCTAAAACCAAGTTGATTGCCGAAGCTTGGGATGCGGCGGGCCTGTACCAAGTCGGCAGTTTTCCCGGTTATCGCTGGGCCGAATGGAATGGCAGGTACCGGGATGTGATCCGGCGTTTTGTGCGCGGCGATAAAGGGCTGGTCAACGAGCTGGCAACCCGTCTTTGCGGCAGTAACGACCTGTATGAATATAAAGGCCGCTTGCCGATTAACAGCATTAATTTCGTAACCTGCCACGACGGTTTTACGCTGTACGATTTGTTCAGTTACAACGAAAAAAATAATTACGCTAACGGCGAATATAATCAGGACGGCTGCAATAATAATTTAAGTTTTAATTGCGGCACAGAAGGGGAAACCGAAGATTTAAGTATTCTGGCGTTGCGCAGGAAACAGGTGAAAAATGCTTTCACGATGTTGTTGCTCAGTCATGGCGTCCCGATGTTATTGGCGGGCGACGAGTTATTAAACAGCCAGTACGGCAATAATAATTGCTACTGCCAGGACAACGAATTGTCCTGGATAGATTGGAGTATGACTAAGCAGAATGCCGATATGCTGCGTTTTGTCCAATTGATGATAGCGTTGCGCAAAAGGCATCCGTCCATCATGCGGCGGCGCTTTTTGACCGGAAAACCTGTCAATGGCAGGGGAATAGCTGAAATTCAATGGCATGGTACGGAAATCAATAAGCCGCTCTGGGATGATTATGAAGCGAGGGTTTTGGCCTTTACTCTGGCAGGCGTTGAAAACGACGAGCCCGACCTGCATGTTGCAATAAACATGTCGGATCAGCAGGTTATCATTGAATTGCCGCTTATTTCCGGCCGCGCATGGTGCCTGGCTTTAGATACGTCGCTGCAATCGCCGCAGGACATCGTACCGCTACAAGATCAAAAAGCGATGCACGCACATTGTTATCCGCTAAATACCCGGACTGTAGTGGTTTTTGAGAATATGGATTACTAATTTGAGGATGTGGCCGCTATGGAAAATGCGGAGTGTTCGAAGGTAATTAAATTCCGCAGCTGGACCCTGCGGAATTTACTACGTATACTTGAATACACTTGTTTTTTCAGGTCATCTTTAACGATAACCCAAGAAAAAGAAGGGTTAGGTGCAAGGGAAATTTTAGATAAGGTAATCGTAACGTTTAAGGCTGATAATGACGTTTTTGCATTCAGGATACAATTCCAAAATCAATCTATCGGCACAAGAAATCCTTGAAATCAGTCAGGAAATCAGCCGGGATTTTACGCCATGTTTTTCAAGTGGAACGCCCGAGCTTGTTGAAAAAATCAGGCTTTCGTCAAAGGAACTGTTCGATATCAGCGAGGAAATCGGCCGCGATTATGCATCTAAAGTGTCTTGCACTATCCCCGAAGTAACCCTCTTGCCCGTCGATCCGAGGCATATTTACGCCTATTGGAATATTGGAGAAAACCGGGAAACCGCTACGCCTGATAACGAGCACAAGGACCAACTGACGTTAAGGATTTACGCGCAACCCGATGAAGAGAAGGTAGCAACCGAAACAGTATCATGGTTCGATATCGCCATTGATAGGCCCGAGGCCCGGCAGCAAGTGTCCTTGCCCGATCCTGTTGATGAAACGGCTTATTCAGCCGCTATCGGCAAATATTGTGCAGATGATAATTTTATCGTTTTTGCCCATTCGAATATTATTCATGCCCCTCATGGAGGAACGGCGTGGTATCAAGACCATCAAAAATCCACCCATTGCCCGAGCAAAAACGCTTCAGGTCAAGGAGTCAGCAAATAAGCGTGATAACAGAAAGCTTCCCCCGTTCCGATAATGCTTCTTGTCAGCAAGGATTCCTGAGTATTGTTCTCCATGCACATCTTCCGTATGTGCGACACCCTGAGCATGACAGTTTTTTTGAGGAGAACTGGCTGTTCGAAGCCATGACTGAATGCTATCTGCCGCTGATCGGCGTGCTTGACCGGTTACAAGCCGATAATGTGAATTACCGGCTGACGCTGTCATTGTCGCCGACGCTGATATCCATGCTGCGCGACGATTTGTTGCAAACGCGTTATCTGAAATATCTGCGCAGCCGGCTGGAATTGGCTGAAAAAGAAATCATCAGAACCCGCAAGCAGCCGGAATATCAAAAACTGGCGCGACTCTATCGCCGTTTTTTCCTGAACGCGCTAAACATTTACCAAGAACGCTACCAAGGCGATTTATTGGCGGCTTTTAAAAAACATCAAGACACCGGTAAGCTTGAGTTGATAACGACTGCCGCGACTCACGGCTTTTTACCGCTGCTCAATGTCAGCGAAACCGCCGTCCGCAATCAGGTCAATACCGGTATCGCAACCTTTAAAGCTAATTTCAATTGCACTCCGACCGGTTTCTGGCTGCCTGAATGCGGCTATTATCCCGGCCTTGAGACCGTATTGGCCGATGCCGGGATCGAGTACTTTTTTGTCGATACCCACGGCATTATGGATGCCAGTCAGCAGCCGCGTGACGGCGTTTATGCGCCGATAGCTTGCGGCAACGGCGTCGCAGCGTTTGCGCGCGACCCCGAGTCGTCGCGGCAGGTCTGGAGCGCCAAGGAAGGTTATCCGGGCGATTACGACTACCGCGAATACTATAGCGATATCGGGTTTGAGCTGGACCCGGATTATATTGCGCCTTATATTCTCGACGGCAAAACCCGTATCAATACAGGCATAAAATATCATCGCGTGACCGGCGACAACTTGCCCAAGGAAATTTATAACCCGAGGCAGGCAAAGGCAAAGGCGTATCAACATGCGCAGGATTTCATTGCTAAACGGCAGCATCAAATCGATCGGCTTGGTGCAGCTATGGACAGACCGCCCATTATTGTCGCGCCTTACGATGCCGAGCTGTTCGGTCATTGGTGGTTTGAAGGGACTTACTGGCTGGAATGCGTACTGAGATTAGCGAGCGAAAGCACCAATGGCGTTCAGTTGATTAGCTGCTGCGATTATTTGAAACAGCAGACAACTCTCCAAATCGCTACACCCGATGCATCGACCTGGGGCGCTCAAGGTTATTCCGGTTACTGGATCAATGAAACCAATGACTGGATTTATCCCTTACTCCACAAGGCCGAACAGCAGATGGAGAAATTGGCGCGGGATGTTCGTGGATTGGGGCTTACCCCGTTACAGACGCGGGCTTTAAACCAGGCGGCCAGATCGATTTTGCTGGCGCAAGCCTCCGATTGGGCGTTTATCCTGAAATCGGGGACTACGATAGATTATGCGAACAAGCGCATTACCGATCATTTGGCCCGGTTTAACTATTTACACGACAGTATTCGTAAGAACAGGATTAATGAGCGTTACCTGACTGCTTTGGAAATCATGGATAACATTTTCCCTGACATCGATTTTCGCAATTACAATCCTTCAAGCGTAGAGGTGCGTTCCAAACCCGCTCGGCCTTAGGATGTAATTCAGTAGGATGTGCCGAACACAGTGAGCGCAATTTTGTGCGTTAGATGATTTATCGTTCCTGCTGACCTATAGTTCAGGACAGCAATCACCGGAGACAACGGATGAACAAAATCCAGCTGCTGTATGTTGAAAATGTGATTACCCGAAAAAAAGCGAAAGCTCAGCAGACGCTGACTTTCTTTATGCAGGTGGAAAGCCTCGGTTACGACAAACGGATTGACGTGGTTTGGTCGGGTGAAGACGGCGTATGGCAAACCCTGTCGGCAGGCTATCACAGCAAACTGGACCACGATAAGGAGTTCTGGCGGGCCCAAATAGATTTCCAGCTTACTCCCGATCAATCGCTACCCGGTAATATCCGGTTCGGATTGTGCTACCAGACGGCTAATGCCGAGTACTGGGATAATAATCAAGGCTTGAATTATTCCAGTCAGGCCGATTCAGGCGTCAAGTTGGCCGGCGCTGTTCCGGTTTTAAATATCGACTTTGCCGACAAACTGGATGACGGACAAAAAAACGTCCCGATCACGGTTGCAGTAGATAAATTTAACGATGCCGACAAAGTGACTGTGCACTGGACAACGGATAATTGGCGTCACACTCATAAAACCCCCTGCCATTTCAAAAGAAACTATTGGGATAAAGTGGCGCTCAGCAATGCCAGAAACCCCAATCAGTACGGTGTTGCCATCTGGAAAAGCTGGCTTAGGATCGGTCAAGCTTTTCGTCTGCAATACAGCATCTGTATTGAACGCAACGGCCATGTTTTTTGGGATAATAACTACGGCAAGAACTACTCGCTTAGCCGCGAGCCGCTAAAAGTTTTGATTCTTAACCTGCACTGTTACCAGGAAGATAACCAGGATTATAAATTTTCCCAGATAGCCAAGGCGATTAACGAATTGAATGCCGATGTCGTTTGTCTTCAAGAAGTGGCTGAGCTTTGGAATAACGGGGCAGGGGACTGGGAGTCCAATTCGGCCAAAATCATTAATGACCGTTTAGCTGCGCCTTACCATATCCATACCGACTGGTCGCACTTGGGTTTTGACAAGTATCGCGAAGGCGTTGCCATTTTAAGCAAATATCCGCTGACCAAACAGGAAGCCAAGTATGTGTCGGACAGCCATGATGTCCACAGTATTCACTCCAGAAAAGTGGTCATGTCTCAAGTTAAAGTGCCTTATATCGGACGGGTGAATGTTTTTTCCGTGCATTTAAGCTGGTGGGAGGACGGCTTTGCCGGGCAATTCCAACGCTTGTGCGAGTGGGCCGAAGCTAAACAGTCTGCGCATGTTAACGCCACCCTGTTGTGCGGCGATTTTAATATTGCCGCCGGATCGACCGGCTATCATTTGGTCGTCGATGGACATCAATATGACGACCAGTATTTAGCGGCCAATTCGCAGGGCACGTTTGAAAAAATCTTCAGGGTTAACGATCCGTATTGGCAAAATTATCTAAGCGATGATTATCGTATCGATTATGTTTTCTTGAATAAAACCAGCGAGCTGAAGGTCACATCAGCGAGAGTTTTGTTTACCGAGCAGGATTATGGAAGGGTTTCCGATCATTGCGGTTATTTTATGGTCTTTGAGCCTCAGGTATAAGAAAGGTAAAAGGCGAAGCCTGCGCGTCTTAAACTTTAATGCCGTGGGCGCGAATTCATTCACGTTTTTAGAACCTGTAGCGCGAATACCCTATGGGGCACAAGTAAATTCGCGCCCACAATAATGTTAAACTCTTAACTTAATGGCAGTGATACAGTGCGTGAGAACGCGATAAAACCCCGTCCGGCTTGAGAATTTCCTGCCGGGATGACGAGTTGTTTAGATACCTATGCCTTTTTGGAGATAAAACTATGCAGATAGCTGAACACTATGCCTCGCCGACTCATGGAAACCTGGGCGGCTCTTTTCAAAGAGTGAACGATTTTAATGACAAATTCTATATCCGCTGGGGAAAAATAGATTTTGATGTATTTTACGGCGTTCAGGCTAATGTAAAGGTTATTCTAAAAGTCTATCGCGATGCGATCTGCGAAACTTACATCGTCGACACCGATGCTTACGATATTCACTGGGATAGGCATAAACGTTGTACACGGGATTTTTACATACACCCGTTTTCGAGCAACTTCGGCAAAATCAATTGTGTTAAATTCGCGTTTATTGTGCATCTGGGCGAGTGCTCTACTGCTTCCCAAAACGAATATATCTTTATGGACTGGCATCAACTTCAGGGCGACCAGCCGCAGCACCGAAAGATTACCGGCGATTGGGCAACTCCCAGCAACTATCGGGCTCATGAGCTGAATGCCGGTGAATTGCAAAGCGATGTGGATTGGTACAACCATCATTTCGATGCTTTGCAACTGGTACCCAAATTCACCAAAGGGCAGCAGCACCACCCTTATCATCCGAAGCGTTATATTCACGACCTTATCGATAAGGTAATCCGCTCCAAGCACGAAAATCCGGGGCGCTTATGCACGATAAAAGTCAGTGTGGATTGCATTGACGACCATGATTTTACGACCCATTTGCTAAGCGCCAGCGATCAGGGGGTTTTGGTGCAGTGCATCGTAGACTGGCGAAAAATGACCCTGACCAATAGCCAAAGCTATGCGCGTTTAAAGCGTTCGCGGATTGAATTGATCGGCGTATTTTGCAGCCCCAAGCATCATTTGATCGAAGTGGAGCCGGATATGCACACCAAATTCATTATTTTTAATGACGAGGACTGCATACTGGGCTCGTTCAATATCACCTTCGATCGCTGGTGGGCCAATTGGGAATCGGGCATGACCTTTCATTCCAAAGGCATCTGCCGCTTGTTGGATAATATTTTCCAAAGCCAGCGCGGCGGCGTGATCCAAAAATACGGCATCGATCCGTTGAGCCATTTCAACCTCCTGTACACCTTCGGCCGTCATGTCATGCTTAACGGCAAACCGTACCGTCCGCATCACGCGATATTGGCCGAGATCAATCGCGCCCGGTATTCGATTAAAGTGTCCTTGTTCCTGATCGGCGACTTGTTGGGCGATCATCATGACAGCGTGGTCAATGCATTGATCAACGCAAAGAACCGGGGCGTCCACGTCCATCTTCTGCTTAACGGACATCTGGCCAGGCAGGGACGTATCGGAGTGGAACGGCCGATGGCGGAAGAACTGGCTCGCCCATTACTGCCGACAGTAGACCGGTTAAAACATGCCGGTATCGCGGTAGGCCTGGTTTACGGCCAGGACGACCATCCGGTGCCGTATTCGCCGATCCATTCTAAATATTGCATCATCGACGATTACATCGTGATCGAAGGCAGTTTCAACTGGTACAACACCTCGGTGTTTTCCCATGACTTGCTGATCGTGGCCGCCAACCACGAAGTCGCGAAGCCTTATCTGTATGAGTTCGAGCAAATACAGCAGTCGTTCAGGGTGTATTATTGAGTTAGCGTATGTTTATTAACCTGAATTTGAGATAAGAAAACGATGGGTGATAGTTTACCTTTTCGCGTATCTAAGAAAATTTTTCAATTTTTGAAAAAAATCGTTCAACTAAATTCCTGTATTCCTTTAATGCGAGGTCTACTCGACTATATAGCAAGCTTGATAGTTAAACCTTTTAGATTAAGATGGGAGCGTATCTTGTAGAGAAAAGCATTACTCGACGATCCCTAAAACAAAACTTCAAACTGTCCGTTTAAATCCCAAGTCACTGCATATTGCTTATTTTCTCCATGATAAATATATTTTCCTGTAATCCCAGTTTTGCTTAAAGTTCCGTTAATATTTTTTGAATTTAACAAATTCTCAGTAATGGTAAATGGTGTAACCCATCTAAATTTATCAGGGCCACTTGGTGTAACTTGATGGTTTGGAGCCGAGCATACTCCTCTTCCATAAGACCATATATGGTCTTGAGTGATCTCTAATTTTTCAAAGTCTATATTTATTGTAATTTTTGCAGAAATTGGTGTTGTGCACGATACTTTCTCAATAGATCCATCTGGAAAAGTATTACTTCCTCCTTCCGTTAATCGAGAACCAGTAGCAGAAACTACAGTAGTTACTACACTACTAACTGGTATTACACAAACATTGTCTAGTAAGACTTCTGGTAGTATGCAAGTCGGTGGTAACACACAAATATTGTTTTGTATAACACCATAAGTAACGCCACCATCAGTAGAGCAGCGCTCTCCTTCCTGTGAAATAACCGTTTGTATTGGTGCCGGGATTGGATCTTCTTCGGTGTAAGTAGTAGATGAGCTCACAGTAAGATAATCTTTCGTATCTGATTCAGAGTCATTTGAAACTGCAACTGTATGATTGTCAACATAATCTCTAGCAAATGAACCAAGCAAATAGCCAGCACCAATAATCGTTGCCGCCGTCACAGCAGGGGCTCCGAGAAGAGTAATAGCACCAGCAATAATAACGCCTTGCGTAGTCGCTACCACTCCACGCGAGTTAGCAATTCCAATCGTTGTCGTAACGATCCCTTTTATGCTGCCAGCTCCTACAAAAGCAACAGCCTTTATATTATCCCAGATAAATCCACTAATTGTGCTATTGGTGAGACTGAGATTCAAATCTGCATAGGCGGGAGATAATATCAGGTCAAACCAGCGCGTTTGCTTAGATACTGCGGGGGTAATCAGCATAGAATATTGCTCAAGGCCTTTCGTGATCTGCGAGGTTACGTCCGTTACTGTGACTAAGTCGGTGTAATCTGAAAATGCTTCGGTGAACATTAGCCCTTGTAACCACTTGTCACCATTGCGATAGAGCACAGATCCAAATAAAAACTTTCTGTCATTTGAGTAATTTCGATATTCGATGCGTTCAGTGCCGACTATATTAACCGTCATCCGCTGACCATTATCCATCAGCAGAGCCTCCTTCAAGCCTTCTGTATCGCTGATAGTAACGCGTGTGCGGTCGTTTGATGTGCCGCTATATACGTCCCATTTGCCTTGCCCGATGTTACCTTGATGTGTAAAGCGCACTGCACTATTTTGGTAAGTACCACGAAAGTATAGAGTTCCATCTGCTTGTTGTGTGGCAGATAATCCTTGGATCTTTTGCCCTGTTCCAGGCAGAGTTGCTTCCCAAGCAGTGATAGCACTTTCAAAATTCGCTACAGGACCAACGGATGTCAATATGTTCTTGGTACTTGACCCTAACATAAAAATCACACCGGAAGTGTCAACCGCTAAATAGTTACCACTTACTGGATAGTACCGATAATTATATTGCTGAAATTGTTGATCCGTAGCAGTCCCTGGGAATAGGCTGGGGTAGTTTGCTTCGGCAAAGGCAAACACGCGATCATTAGAAATAGGTGCAGCTATTACGAAGGTGGAAACAAACAGCCCTAATAGGATAATAAAACGGATAATGAGTGAATGCATAGTTATTTTTCCTTGAATTTTTTGTTTGTTGTAGCTTCACAGTTTTTAACGGCAGTAGGCTAGCAATAATGGATGGCCTTTTGTCCAGAGCAGTAGCTGCCAGAACACTTGTTAAATAGCTACATTTCCGGGCAGTATTGCGGGCATCACTTAACTGTAGGCTTCGGCCAATAGGTCCAAGCCTGCGGGTCATACTTGGGTCTTATTCAAGTTCGGTTTTTCAGAATAAAAACTGACAAAATACTGTTTTGTCGAGCCGTTTGTGGCGAATTTCCTCACGGCAAATCCCTACAACTCTATCCACGGTATATTTAAGCGCGACAAGCCCTTCGACAATACCCGTTTTATATAATTCCGGCATCTGTCGGATAGCTAAAAATTAACGACATAAGTTTGACTTTGTACAGAGTATCTACCCGACTAATTATAGAAACGCACACTCGATGGCTCTTTTGTGATTCGTTTCTTACCTATTTAGCTACCGTGTATTTGGATAACCCGAGCAATAGAGGCAACTCCACTTGCTGCCAGTCGCATTAGTGGTGCCATTTAATACAGAGCATTCTGCAATCGCTTCAGTATCGTACTGTTTATATCCAGCTCGACTCAAACAAGCATCAAATTGAACCAATTGGCAACCTGTATCAACTTGCGGAGTACCACTCGCCCCCGTATATGGTAAAGCTTGACAAGCCAGCGCGACATTCCGAGCATTTGTTGGATCTGACGTGACACAAACACCGTTTTGTAAAACTTGTGTTGATGTACACGTTGGCGCTACGACACAATCACCGTTTTGTAAGACTTGTGGATATGAGCATGTTGGTAGAACATTGCTAGGTGAGAACTTATTAATGTCAAAGGTGCTTGTCTTGCTCCCAGCTGGCCAGCTTGCTAAAGCCGAATAAATTTTACCGTCAACGATAGCCAAATTATTGGGGTTTGGTGATATGGATGATCCAGCTAAGGTTGTGACCACACCAGTGGCGATCACGACTTTACGAATATGTCGGTTGTTAAAATCAGACACATATAGGTTGGTTCCGTCAGTAGTTATGCGGTTAGGGGCAGAGAAGGATGCAGCAGTGCCTACACCATCTCCGCCCGTTCCGCCCTCAGTGTTAATTACTTTTCCACCACCGGCTAAAGTTGTGACCTCGCCGGTGCGGATCACGATCTTACGAATGAAAACACCCTCAATCGCATACAGGCTAGTACCGTCAGTGGTAAGGCCAGAGGGGCCTATCAATTTGACTAAGGTTGTGACCTCACCAGTGCCGATCACGATCTTACGAATGTAGGGACCATCAATCGCATATAGGCTGGTACCGTCAGTAGTAAGGCCATGGAAGGGGGATGGGGATGACAAATCGGCTAAGGTTGTGACTACGCCAGTGCTGATCACGATCTTAAGTACGCGTCTGTCATTATCCACGTACACACTAGTGCCATCAGTAGTAATGTGAATTATCTCCCCAACATCAAAAGGGCCACATGGCATAATTTGACCACTCATGCAGCCAGGTTCAAAATAATTGGCTCCGGCCAAGGTGGTGATAACTCCCGTGGCAATCGCAATCTTAAGAATTTTATATGGTAGCGCAACATACAGATTGATACCATCGGTGGCTATATCTTTGGGGGTAAAATAGCCCACAGTGGTAATAGAATAGCCCATATGACTATCATAAAAATAACTATCAAATGTGAGTCTGGCTAGAATAGTTTTAGTGTATGTAAGTGTTCCTTCCCAAGCAGTGATAGCACTTTCAAAATTCGTTACAGGACCAACGGATGTCAATACGTTCTTGGTACTTGGCCCTAACATAAAAATCATACCTGAAGTGTCAACCGCTAAATAGTTACCACTCACTGGATAGTAGCGATAATTATATTGCTGAAATTGTTGAGCCACTGCAGTCCCTGGGAAAAGGCTGGGGTAACTCCCTTCGGCAAAGGCAAACACGCGATCATTAGAAATAGGTGCAGCTATTACGAAGGTGGAAAAAAACAAACCCAACAGGACGAAAAAATGGATGATGAGTGAACGCATAGTAACTTCCTTAAATTTTTTTGTTCGTTGTTGGTGCTTTTCTATATATCACTACCTGCAAAATAAGTGCATCGGCAAAGCCGAGGGCTTACTTCAAAACCCGCCATATTGGTTTTCTGTAGACAAACAGGCGGCAGATTCATAATAAACTGGTCATTATTTTACCTTCATTTGACGTGTATGGAACGAAGGGTATAGCTATATCTCCCGATTAAATCTTTGAAGCAGAAATTTCGGACGTACCTGAGCATTTAAAGCCACTACCAGACCATGTCCAACTACTATTTCCTGTAAATGTACTCTGATTGAAAGTTAGCGTACCTGTTGATGCGGTTGTGCCTCCGTCTTCAGGATAGGATACATTGAATTTAATTGCACTAGCGTTCAATGTACCTGTTCTCGCCACTCCGTTGGCCAAAACAGTTATTTCACTACCATTTACAGTGGCAATCGCGGTGTAGTTGATCGTATAAACTCCTTCACCACAATTTGTGCTATCAACAACTTCCTGTACGTTCCAATTTCCAGCAATACTCGACGATTGAGTGGTAATAAAGTCGCTTATCTGACCAACTTTCATTAACCCGCCAAACTTATTTCCATAAACATAGACATCATTGCCCAGAGTTCCTATGTAGGTGTCGGTACCAGAATAATAACGTGCAAGATAGCTACCTATGGTGAATGTGGCTGCACCGGAAGGACTAAAGTGTTGCGGATAGGTTTGTTCAGCGTAGTTAAAAAGTCTATCCGAATCACTAACCGCCGCCGCTATTATTGGATTTAATATTAACGCGACATAAAATAACTGTAATAATAATTTTTTTATCATAAATAAACCTCGTATTTAAATGGTCAGGTAACCATCGACGTTGATGGGGTTAAACTTCAATGTGCTAATTTTGAATCTAATCAAAACGCCGGATGGTTCTGGAATAAAGTTTCATTTCGTTGCATTAGCGGAAGAACCTTGTTCAAAGCGGTTGCATTATGAAAGTCGGGATTGCCATCTGGCGTGTACTGTATCGATCTGTAACAAATACGTCATCACCCATATGGGTGATGTAAGTCTATTTTTACCTTGTTTTTGGGGTTGTATTTACCTAAACTCCTAAATCATTTTTCTTATTTTTACTCACGCCGATATGACAGACGACAAACAACTGGATCATTTAATTGGTGTACTGTATGAAACAACACTGGATCCCAGTCGTTGGAGAGAGGCGGTGGGGCTTTGCGGGCAATATGCGGGCGGTGTTGATGCTCAGCTGCTAACGCTAGACAAAAAACTTAATATCCCTATAGCTTCTGTAATGGCGGCAACGACGCTTCCTCTGCAAGGTGGGGCCGATTTTGCGAATTACTACATCAGCATCGATCCGCGCGTAAGTATTCTTCGTGACACCGTTATCGATGAATGGTCATGCTGCCATAACAGTTTCGATCAAAATTTCGTTAGTCACAATGAGTTTTATCAGGATTTTTTTATCCGCCAAGGTGCTCGTTATTCAATGTGCGCTTGGGTTGATGACAACGAGGATTATCATAGTGTTCTGGGTGTGCTGCGTGCAGTAGGCCAACAGCCGTTCGATCATGTCAACCAGCTGGCCGCTCAGCGCTTCAGCAGTCATTTGCAAAGAGCCCTGCGCCTGCAAAGGCACACCCAGAGCTTATACACTAAGGCGGAGCTGGGGGCTAGGGCGATTGATGCTCTGGCTATGTCGATGCTGATCGTCGATGGCAAGGGCGTCATCCTGCATTTGAACATCGGTGCAGAGCATTTGCTAAACAGAGGGTTTTGTGGCCTGATCAGCAAGGCGGGTCGTTTGTCTGCCTCTCATCTGCCCAACAAGAGCCGACTGGCGGTTTTAATCGCGGAAGCTACCGGCTATCCAGCCATGGGCGGGGCGATGTTTTTGAGCGGTGAGGAGACCCGGCAAGTGTTTGTGACGCCGTTACCTGCTGCGTCACCGTTTACCCGAGACTGGCAAATGCCGTTGGCACTGGTTTTGGTGATAGAAGATGGTATTTCCCTATCGATGTTACAGTTGTTGGGCAGTCTGTATAATTTATCGCCCGCCGAGTTGCGGGTGGCTTCGGCTTTATTGGTCGGAAAATCTCCGGAAGAATATGCGCAAGAAGCAGGCGTGACGCTGAATACCGTGCGTAGTCAATTGAAAAGCCTGTTTAGTAAAACCGGTACCCGCAGACAATCGGAACTAGTGGCCGTGCTGAGCCGGGTGCCGCCGTTGCAAAACTGATCGGAAAACAATGCCGCGCCGGGTTACGGCGCAAAATGTCAAACCAACCTTTACGACAGAGTTGTTCAAAATGTATGAGGAGTCCATATCATCCCTCATCATTCATTTATTCATAGGCGTCTATCTTCAAAAGCTGCTCTATACTGACAATTTTATAGCCGTTTTCTTTCGCAAAATTAAGCGTTTGTTTTAATACCTGCACGGTTTTATCCGAAGTGTCATGAAACAGAATAATAGCGCCCGGTTTTAGTTGTGTTTGTATGCGCCGGGTTATGGTTTGCGAGGTGTCGGCGGTGGTATCGAATGAGCGGATGGTCCAGCCGATGATGCTGTAATTCAAACTATTTGAGGCTTTTACAAGATTGGGTGTAGTCACTCCATAGGGCGGCCTGAATAATTTCATGCGTTTGCCGATGACTTTGAAGACACTTTCTGTTGTTCTGTCTAGTTCATTCTTAAAACCTTGCAAGCTTTTAAAATCGACATAAAAAGAATGCGTGTAGCTGTGGTTGCCAATGCTGTGCCCTTCTGCATCCATTTGCTTCAAAATATTTTCGTTGCCCTCTATGTTTTTGCCGGTAACAAAAAAAGTTGCCGGAGCATTGAACTGGGCTAATGTTGACAGCACCTGTGGGGTGTATTCCCGGTTTGGTCCATCGTCAAACGACAGGGCAATTTCTTTTTCCGAGACATTCGCATAACAATAGGCTTGGGCGTGAAAGTTGGATTGAATGACTGCCGAACCGTAAATGATTAATGCCAGACAAATGGTGCTTGGCAATAGCAGCCAACCTAGGCTGATTCCAAAAAATGTGTGTAACAAACCAATAACGCTGATGGCGATAAGGAATCCGTTACGTGTTGATTTAAATGTCATTTGATGTGATTGCTGATCTTGCAAGAGAAGTAGATCGGGTTAATGTAGCGGGTAGAGCAACGCGACTTGTAAAGCACGAAGTGAAACCCATCGCGTCTATGATTCGTTATGATGGGTTTCGGCTAGTGCCTTTACTCATCCTACCCACTTGATTTTTTGTGGGTGTCGGAGTGGCAGGGGATAATTACTTTACAGATGGCTGTATAAGGTCATGTATTGCTGGGCGCTTTTGCTCCATGAGTAATCTTTTTGCATACCATTGGTTTGTAGCTGTTTCCAGGTTTTAGGGTGGTTATATAAAATAAGCGAGCGTTTAATGGCTTCCATCAACGTTCCGGCGCTTGCTTCATTGAAAACAAATCCCGTTGCGGTGTGATTGTTCAGTGTTTCGGGGACTGTATCGATGACGGTATCGGCGAGTCCTCCGGTTTTTCTGACTATGGGGATCGTACCGTAGCGCTGGCTGTATATCTGGTTTAAGCCGCAGGGCTCAAAGCGCGATGGCATCAGGAAAATATCCGCACCCGCTTCAATTAAATGCGCCAGCGTTTCGTCATAACCGATAGTGATCGATATTTTATCGGGATGGCTTTCGGCAAAATTATGCAGGCGTTGCTCAAAACCTTTGCTGCCGCTGCCAAGCAATACAAATTGTAATGGATGATCCAGCATTTCAGGGAGGCAGTCCAGTATCAGGTCGATACCTTTTTGTTCCACCAAACGGCTGATCAGCCCGAACACGGGAATGTTTTTGTCTACGGGCAAGGAGAGCTTTTCCTGTAGCGCTGTTTTATTCAGCAGTTTTTTATTGATTGATAAACGATTAAACGTTTGGCTGATGTTGACGTCGGTTTCAGGGTTCCAGTGGTCGGTATCTATGCCGTTGATGATGCCGCTCAGGAAATCTTTCCGGTAACTTAACAGGCCTTCCAGTCCGTAGCCGAATTCGGCAGTTTGAATTTCTTTGGCATAGGTCGGACTAACCGTGGTGATACGGTCCGAATAGACTAGGCCGCCTTTAAGAAACGACAGCATGTCATGGAATTCTATACCGCTCGGGTTCCAAAGTTGTCCCGGCAAGTTTAAGGAAAGGTAAGTGGCTTTTGGGAAAACTCCCTGATAAGCCATGTTATGTATCGTGAAGACGAGAGCGGGGCGGCTGTATTCGAGCGACAGCAGCGCAGGCACCAGGCCGCTTTGCCAGTCGTTGCAGTGGACGATGTCGGGCTTCCAGTCCAACCAGCTCCGGTTCATCGCAACTTCTACCGTGACGCGGCAAAACAGGGCAAAACGTTCAGCGCTGTTCGCCCACGGTTTGCCGTGTTCATCAACATAAGGGTTGCCCGGAAAATTAAAGAATTCCGGACAATCAACCAACCACACGATGACACTGGTTTCCGGTAACCGGGTTTCCAGAATATTTACCGCATAATTGTTTACATACACTGTACTGAGGTAGCGAACCTCTTCAGTCGTTTTGATAGCCTGATAATTGGGCATGATAATGCGCACATCTTCACCCAGCTCCGATAACGCCTTGGGCAGGCTGCCGGAAACATCTGCCAGGCCGCCGGTTTTAATTAAAGGATGGGCTTCACTGGTGACAAAAAGTATTTTTTTCATTTACCTGTTTGTAATTTTTATTAGATATAGAGGGCTGGTTTTGATAACTATAATTTCAAGATTACAGCCCCCAGAGGGGGTAAAGTAAGGCTGATAGAGTGGGGCTGATTCATCCAGGGTGTAGGTTCTGATAAGGCAGCGCCATTGCCGATATTACCGCCGTCGTAGTAGCCGGAGTCGGAATTGAATATTTCCGTATAGCTGCCTGGCACAGGCACGCCGATCCGGTATTGCTCACGGGTGACCGGTGTGAAATTGAGCACGACAATCAAATCTTCATGTTCGGTTTTGCGCCGATAACTGATAATGGATTGTTGCACATCGTGGCAGTCGATCCAGTCAAAACCTTGATGATCGAAATCATGCTGGTATAAAGCCGGGTGTTTTCTGTAAAGATGATTCAGGTCTTTTACCAGCGCTTGTATACCTTGGTGGTGCGGATAGTCGAGAACATACCAGTCCAAGTCCTTGTTAAAATTCCATTCGGTGCCTTGGCCGAATTCACAGCCCATGAACAGCAGTTTTTTGCCGGGATAGGTGTACATCAAGGTGTACAGCAGGCGCAGGTTGGCGAAGCGCTGCCATTCATCCCCCGGCATTTTGCTGACCAGTGAGCCTTTGCCATGTACCACTTCATCGTGGGAAAAAGGCAGGCAGAAGTTTTCGGTAAAGGCATAGAGCATACCGAAGGTAAGCTGGTCATGATGATATTTACGGTGTATCGGCTCCTGGCTCATGTACGCCAGCGTATCGTGCATCCAGCCCATATTCCATTTCATCGAGAAGCCTAGTCCGCCGGTCCAGGTCGGACGGGTCACCTGAGGCCATGATGTGGATTCTTCAGCCATCATCACTGTGCCGGGATGTTGCTGGTGAGTGACGGAATTGAGTTCTCTCAGAAAATCGATTGCTTCCAGATTTTCGTTGCCGCCATACATATTGGGAATCCAGTCGTTATCTTTACGGGAATAATCCAGATACAACATTGAGGCGACGGCATCGACGCGCAAGCCGTCAAGATGAAACTCCTCCAGCCAGAAAATGGCGCTGGCCAGCAAAAAGTTTTTCACTTCATTGCGGCCGTAATTATAAATTAATGTGCCCCAGTCGCGGTGCTCGCCCTTGCGCGGATCTTCGTGTTCATAAAGCGCGCTGCCGTCAAAACGGGCCAGCGCAAAGCTGTCTTTAGGGAAATGCGCGGGCACCCAATCCAGAATGACTCCGATACCGTTTTGATGAAAGGTATCGATGAAATAGCGAAAATCATCCGGTGTGCCGTGACGACTGGTCGGAGCAAAATAACCGGTGGTTTGATAACCCCAGGAAGCATCCAGCGGATGCTCGGTTACCGGCAATAACTCAACATGGGTAAAGCCCATTTCTTTGACATATTCGACCAGTTGCGTGGCTAGTTCACGATAATTGAGGAAATTGCCCAGATGGTCGCGGCGCCAGGAGCCCAGGTGAACCTCGTAGATAGACATAGGCTCATGCAGCCAATTATGGCGGATACGGTCGTTCATCCATTGCTGATCCTGCCACGGATAGCTGTTTTCATGGACCACAATCGACGAGGTATTGGGACGGAACTCGAACTGTTGGCCATAAGGGTCGGTTTTTAACAGAATCTCATGGGTGTTGCGGTTTAATATCTCGAATTTATAGTAACAGCCGGCGTGTAAATCCGGCACAAACAGCTCCCAGATACCGCTGCCGCCTAAGCTGCGCATTGGATTGCAGCGTCCGTCCCAGCGATTAAAATCGCCCACTACGCTGACGCGTCCGGCATTCGGAGCCCAGACGGTAAATAAAACACCGTCAATACCATCTACATTGTGTAGATGGCCGCCCAGTTTTTGATAAATATGCCAGTGTTTGCCTTCGCCGAATAAATGCTGGTCGAACTCCGGCATTTGGGTGCCGAAATCATAAGGGTCATAGTTTTCGTGGCTGTAACCACTCTTGTCTACCCAGGACAATTGATAATGTTCTGGCAATTGTCCATGTTCGGCGTTATATTCGAAAAAGTCTGTATCGGGTAGCCGGTTTAAAGCCGCGCCGTTATGGCTAAAGCATACTGTTTCTGCATAAGGCAGATACACCTTAACTTGAAGGTGATTGTCCTTGAGATGGCGACCTAAAATTGAAAAAGGATCATGATGTCTGGCTTCCATGATTTTTACAGCATCAGAATCAAGTGCGTTTTTAGATTGCTTTTTCACTATGAATAGCCTCGGCGTAGTGGAATAATAGTTAGGTGAATGTTACCAAACACATCAAGAGTTGTCAGTCTATTCCACATGGAGATGAAAAATGTCAGCGTCAAGCAATCAAAAGCATGATCATAATGTTGGTCATTTAACCCGTAATACCATCGCGTTAATATTGGCCGGTGGTCGCGGTTCACGGTTAATGAATATGACCGATTGGCGCGCCAAGCCGGCTGTACCTTTTGGGGGTAAATTCCGGATTATTGATTTTCCCCTGTCAAACTGCATGAATTCCGGTATACGCAAGATAGGCATTTTGACTCAATACAAGTCGGATTCGCTGATCAGGCATATTCAGCAAGGCTGGGGATTTTTGCGTGGTGAATTTGGCGAATACGTCGATTTAATGCCCGCTCAACAACGGCATGATGAAAATTCTTGGTATAAGGGCACGGCGGATGCCATTTTTCAAAATATTGACATACTGCGCAGCCGCAATCCAGAGCACATTTTAGTGCTGGCCGGTGACCATATTTACAAAATGGATTACGGCGCGATGCTTGCCGATCATGTTGAAAAAAATGCCGATTTAACAATAGGCTGTATAGAAGTTTCATTGCAGGATGCAACGGCTTTCGGCGTTATGGATGTGGATGAAAATCGGCGGGTCAGGGCTTTTGTCGAAAAGCCGGAGCATCCGCCGCTTATGCCGGGCCGAACCGACACTGCATTGGCGTCCATGGGGATTTATATTTTTAATGCCAGGTTTTTGTTCGAGCAATTGCTTAAAGATGCCGACACCAAAAGTTCAAGCCGGGATTTCGGTAAAGATATTATTCCAGCGGTTATCGATAAATATATAGCCAACGCTTACCCCTTTTTGGACTTGCAAAGCGGGGAACAGAGCTACTGGCGCGACGTAGGTACCATAGATGCCTATTGGTCTGCGAATATGGAATTGATTGGGGTTAAGCCGGATTTGAACTTGTACGATAAAACCTGGCCTATATGGACTTACCAGGAACAAACGCCACCGGCTAAATTCGTTTTCGATAGCGATAAAAGGCGAGGCCAGGCCGTTGATTCCATGGTTTCAGGAGGCTGTGTGATTTCCGGAGCGAAAGTCAGGCATTCCTTATTATTTTCGAATGTTCGCGTTAATTCGTATACGGTTTTGCAAGATACCATTGTTTTGCCGGAAGTTAATATCGGTCGTCATTGCCGTATTACCAAGGCGATTATAGAAAAAGGCTGTGAAATTCCGGAAGGCACTATAATTGGTGAGGATAGGGCCGAAGACGAAAAGAAATTTCATGTCAGTCCCGGCGGAGTCGTTTTGGTTACACCGGATATGCTGGGGCAAAAAAGACATTATGTCAGATAAAAAAAAATTGAAATTAGTCTTATGCTGGCACATGCATCAGCCGGAATACAGGGATTTGCAATCAGGGGAATTTAAGCTGCCATGGACGTATTTGCATGTCATTAAAGATTATGTAGATATGGCCGCGCATCTGGAAGCAGTGCCGCAGGCCAAGGCGGTAGTGAATTTCGCGCCGATACTTCTGGAGCAAATCGAGGAATATGCCAGGCAGGTCAACGGCTATCTGCATGATCGAATTTCAATTACCGATCCTTTGCTGGCTGCGCTGGTTAATCCCTGTATCCCGGCAGACCCTGAAGAGCGCATGAAGCTGGTTAAAGATTGCATGCGCGCCAACAGGGAGAGGCAAATAAACCGTTACCCGACTTTCAAAAGATTGGTTGAAATGGCCGATTGGCTTGAACATCATTATGATTCATTAACCTATGTTAATTCTCAATTTATCAGTGATGTTCTGGCTTGGTATCATTTGATTTGGATGGGAGAAACCATAAAGCTAACGGATAGTCGAATAAAACGCCTGATAGAAAAAGGATCCGGCTATACGCTGCACGACAGGATCGAAATTATAGAGGTCATTGCCGAGCAATTGACCAGTATTATCTGTAGATATAAGTCATTAGCCAGAAAAGGGCAGGTGGAGCTTTCTGTGACGCCTTACGCCCATCCTATCCTGCCGCTTTTGCTGGATTTGAATTCTACCCATGAAGCTATGCCTGATGCACCTTTGCCGGAGTTGGATACTTATCCGGGCGGAGCAGAGCGCGTTTTGTGGCATCTTGATAAGGGTGTCCAAACCTTTAAGCGATTATTCGGTTTTAGACCTAAAGGTTGCTGGCCTTCGGAAGGCAGTATTAGCGATCAAACGCTGAAAGTATTGAGTGATTTTGGCTTTGACTGGACTGCAAGCGGCGGTTCAGTGCTGCATAATAGTTTGAGTCTTCCCGAAAACGATAAAACAGGGATTCATCATCCTTTTAAGCTTAAAGAAACTGATATAGCCTGCTTTTTTCGTGATGATGGCTTATCAGACCTTATCGGTTTTGAGTATTCAAAATGGCATGCCGATGATGCTGTCGGCGATTTGATTCATCATCTTGAAAATATTGCTGATCACGAACCCGGTGACAAGGTGGTTTCAATCATCATGGATGGCGAGAATGCATGGGAATATTTTCCTGCTAATGGTTATTACTTTCTCAGTGCCTTGTATGAACGGCTGGCGGGGCATCCCAGTATTGAATTAACTACTTTTTCGGAATGTTTGCAAAATAAGGTTGAGATAAAGCCACTGACAAAGTTGGTTGCAGGCAGTTGGGTCTACGGTACGTTCTCGACCTGGATAGGCGATGCAGACAAGAATCGCGGTTGGGATATGCTTGGCGATGTTAAGTGGGCATTTGATAAGGTAATTGCCGCCGGCAGATTAACGGATAAACAAGTGCAACAGGCTGAGTTGCAGCTGGCCGTCTGTGAAGGTTCCGACTGGTTTTGGTGGTTTGGCGATTACAATCCAGGGGAAGCGGTCAGTAATTTCGAAAAACAATATCGGCTTAATTTAGCAAACTTATATAGATTGTTGGGAGAAGAACCGCCCGCTTATTTATCGATGTCGTTTACGCAGGGTTCCGGTGCTCCCGCGATGGGAGGGGCAATGCGTCCAGGCGTCGAACTTACATGATTGATGGTTATTAGTATTTAGTCCTCCGCATTTATCAAAACCAGCAACTGAAACATAAAATAAACTAGAGATCACTAAGTGTGAATGACATCTTAAATAAACGACGCGCCGGTATTCTATTGCATATTACCTCGTTACCGGGGGCAGGTCCCCAAGGAGACCTCGGTGAGGAAGCTTTCAATTTTGTAAAATTTCTGCATGATAGCGGGGTAAGTGTATGGCAGGTTTTGCCTTTAGGCATGACTCATGCCGATGGTTCTCCTTATCAGTGCTTGTCTGCCCATGCCGGTAATGCCGCATTAATTAATATTGATTGGCTGGTGAAGCGCGGCTGGCTGCAACAGTCTGATAAGTGTGAAGAGTGTGCCGGAAACTGCGCCACAATATGTCTGGTAGCAAAATCGTACCATGGATTTTCGGAGCGTGCGGAGCAAAAGGATAAGGATAGTTTTGCACATTTTTGTCAGGAAAAAGCATTTTGGCTCGATGATTTTGCTTTATTTATGGCTCTTAGGGCTGAGTTTAATCAGCAATCTTGGAATGAGTGGCCTGAGCATTTTAAGGAAAGGGATACAAAATCAATAAAAGAAGCGCGTCGTCGGTTAAAAACACAAATTGAATGCATTAAATTTGAGCAATATGTATTTTTCCAGCAATGGTTGGAATTAAAAGCCTATGCTAATAGGCATGGGGTTTTTTTATTTGGTGATATTCCTATTTTTGTGTCTTATGACAGTTCGGATGTCTGGGCTCACCGTGAGGTTTTTAAACTTGATGAATCAGGCGAAATGTCTGTCGTCACAGGTGTGCCGCCTGATTATTTTTCTGAAACAGGGCAGCGGTGGGGTAATCCGCACTATAACTGGAACCACTTGAAAAAAACCGGATTCCATTGGTGGGTTGACAGGATGGAAACCCAGCTTGAGTTGTTTGATATTATTCGGATCGACCATTTTCGGGGGCTTGAAGCCGCTTGGGAAATACCGGCCAATGAAGATACCGCAATTAATGGATTATGGGCTAAGGCGCCAGGCAAGGCATTATTGAACGCGATAAAAGCGGCGCATGGTGCGATTCCATTGGTTGCCGAGGACTTGGGGATTATTACTCCTGAAGTCGAGGCGCTAAGGGATGAGTTTGATTTGCCCGGTATGAAGATTTTACAGTTTGCATTTGGCGGCGGCCCTAATAATCCTTATTTGCCTGATAATTATGAAAAAAACTGTGTTGTTTATACCGGTACCCATGACAATGACACGACTTTAGGTTGGTTGCAGGGCATTAGCAATGATGAGAGGAATTACATTTATAATTATCTCGGCAATCCAGCAATGCCATTGCATTGTGCATTAATTCATGCCGCATTGGCATCGGTTGCAAATCTTGCAGTAATTCCGATGCAGGATATTTTGGAGCTGAATTCCGAGCATCGAATGAATACTCCAGGTACGATGGTGGGTAATTGGAAGTGGCGCTTTCAGTGGAATCAGCTGTCACATGAACGTGCGGTCAGGTTTGCGTATTTGGTTGGATTGTTTAATCGTAAATAATGCCTGTTGGGGCGGCCTGTAGGTCGCCCCCATCAAGATTAATGGTTGTCTTCTTTAATAGCTTGTTTAGGCAGTGGTAACAAAGGAATATGATAACTCGTCATAATAGATCGAATTTCATCTGCTTTGGCCGCTATCAGCTTGTTAAGGGTTTCTTTTCTTGCCTTATCGCCTTTGCGAACGCCCATCGCCATAGCAAAATCAAACTTCATGTCAGGAGTTGATTTCATCGGAATCATTGAATAACTGTTTTTGGGGCTTTGTGCGACGACATAACCTGCCATAGGCCCCCACAAAATAACCATGTCAATTTTCTTCGCTTTAAGATCTTTTTCTATTTGCATCGCTACATTATTTTCACTGTCACCTGACATTGACTGATAGGGAATGCCAACGTCCAGTAGCCCATGCTTTTGCATCCAGGTTGTTCCTGGACCGCGATCAAACATCGCAATTTTTAATGATTCCTGTTTTTGCAACGGCAGATCGACCAATTGAGCGGGATCGGCAATATTATCCCAGCCGCGGCCTTTGGCGATTAAAAGCACATAAGTTGATTGATAGTAGGGCGAGGTTGTTAAAGTGAGGTCGTAATCTGCTGGAACTCCCATAACGACGTCGCATTTATATTCGTTACTGTCTACATCGCTGTCGTTTAACGGCGCATTTAATGTGTTGCGGATAAAGCCGAGACGTTGCGGAAGCCATGTATACTCAATAGTCTGCCCAAGTTCTTTGGCAAAAAGTTCGGCAATTTTGTTTTCAAAGCCGTCTTTGTTTTTTGTTGAATAAGGCGGGTTTAACGGGTCGGCACAGACCTTGAATTTTTCTTCTGCTGAGGCAGCAGAGCTGAGCGAGGCTAACAGGATGGCTAAGTATGTTATGTGTCGAGGTAAGGTCCTCATTAAAATCTCCTTGTGTGTATCAACTAATAAGGAGTCATAGTTTACTGCATAAAGAGCCAAAAAAAAGCCCTGGTTGGTTTATCAACCAGGGCTTTTAATATTTCAATCTAAAGAATCAGATCGATTTAGTTGCTGGGCAATGTGAATACAGTTAATGTACCGCCCAGTTTAGTGTAAGAGCTCAAGCTTCTGTAAGCGCCCACAGCTCCCAAACCTTCTGAGTTTGAGTTTGATTCACCAGTGTCAAGACCGGCAGCGATACCGATACCTGCCCAGCCGCCGATACCTGAAAGAACGCCAACATATTGCTTGCCGTCATATTCCCAAGTATTAACGTTGCCGATGATGCCTGAAGGTGTTTTGAACTTGTACAGTTCTTTACCTGTTTTGGCGTCAACCGCTTTCAAGTAGCCTTCCAGAGTGCCGTAGAATACTATGCCGCCGGCAGTCGAAACAGAGCCGGACCAAACAGAGAATTGTTCTTTGTTAGACCAGGCAATTTTACCTGTTTTCGCATCATAAGCTGTGAATTGACCCAGGTTAGTTGAATTGTCCGGCTTGCCAGTCAATACATCAGCGCCTGCAGGCATCATAGTTAAGGTAGCGCCAACGTAGGGTTGACCCGCTGTGTATGATACTTCGAATGGTTCGTAGTCCATGCACAAATGGTTGCCGGAGATATAGAACAAGCCGGTTTGTGGCGAGTAAGAAACCGGTTGTTGGTTTTTACTTCCTAACGCAGCAGGGCAAACGCCTGTTGTGTTAACGTCTTCGCCGTTTTGTTGAGTACTGTACTTAGCTACAACTTGCGGACGGCCGGTGTTCATGTCGACATGAGTTGCCCAGTTAACTGATTTGTCGAATTTTTCAGCAACAAGCAGTTCACCGGTTTCACGATCTAAAGTGTAGCCAAAACCGTTACGGTCGAAATGCACGATAGTTTTATGCATTTTGCCTTTAACTTCCTGATCAACCAGAACGGTTTCGTTGATACCGTCAAAATCCCACTCATCGTGCGGAGTCATTTGGTAAACCCATTTAACCGCACCGGTGTCAGCGTCACGAGCCCATAATGACATGGACCATTTATTGTCGCCTGGACGTTGTACAGGGTTCCAAGTAGATGGGTTGCCTGATCCGTAGTAGATCAGGTTCAATTTAGGGTCGTAACTAGTCCAGCCCCAAGTTGTACCACCACCGATTTTCCATTGGTCGCCTTGCCAAGTGCTTAAGCTTGAGTCAGGGCCAACTGGAGTAACTTTGCCATCTTTCCAGGTAGTTGTTTTCTTGGCATCAATCAGCGTGTCTTTGTCTGGGCCCATGCTGTAGCCTTTCCAAGTCAATTCGCCGGTGTTGATGTCATAAGCCGCTAAGAAACCGCGAACACCAAATTCACCACCAGAAATACCAGTTAAAACTTTATCTTTAACAACTAATGGCGCAGCGGTATTGGTCATGCCCAGCTTAGGGTCACCGTTTTGTACGCTCCATACGCGTTTACCGGTTTTAGCGTCTAACGCAGTTAAAACGGTGTCAGATTGTTGCAGGAATATTTTGCCGTCACCATAAGCCAAACCACGGTTAACAGTGTCGCAACACATGACCGGAATAGTCACATCAGCATCTTGTGTTGGTGTGAATTCCCAGATTACAGATTGAGTTTTTTGGTCAATTGCGTAAACGGTATTTGGAAAAGGTGTATGAATGTAAAGAACATCATTAACAACCAACGGGCCGCCTTCGTGTCCACGCAAGACGCCTGTAGAAAAAGACCAGGCTGGTTGCAGATTCTTTACGTTCGTGGCGTTGATTTCACTTAATTTACTGTAACGAGTACCTGCGTAATCACCACCCCAAGTTGCCCAGTTAGCTGGGTTCTGGGTGAGTTTTTCAAGATCGCTGTTAGCAGTTGAAACTGCTGGTGCAGCTAATAAAGCAGCCACACTGGAAGCAAGCAGCCAACTTTTCAAAGGCTTCTTCATATTATATTTCTCCTGGTATTCTGTTAATTTGACAGAATAGTGATTATGTTTTTTAGGACTAATATTAGTTTTAGGGTGGTTTTCATGCTCCATGGATACAGGAAATTTTCACTCTAGGCGCCTAAATTTAATGATTTTGCCCCAAAAGTCAACTTTTATAGGTATTGCTGCAAAGCGATCTCTTGTAACGTTTTGAAAACACAGGGGTCGACAAAATTGCTTTTTGCGAATAACGCTCAAACTGAAGAAGCTGTATATGAATTAGCGATAGTTGATATCAAAAACGAACCGATAGGCTAAAGAGCTTCAATTTGATAACCATCATTGTTCCAGCATAATACTTCCGCTGCATGCTTGCTCCATGCGGCAAGTACAAAACGCTGGGCGGTTTGGTCGTCTATTTTAAAGGTATGGATAGCTGGACGGTGAGTATGTCCGTGGATCAAGCGCAAGCAGTGTCGTTCACGCATAATGTTAAGCACGGTGTCCTGATTAACATCCATAATGTCCTGCGATTTTTTGCGTTTGTGGAAATAACTGCGAACACGATACCAGCGCGCTGCAAGTAACCGTAAAAATAAAGGCTTGGATAGTACGGATTGTTGCCATTCCGGAGTATGCGATTTTGTGCGGAATGCTTGGTAGGGCAGGTCGTCGGTACATAGCAAATCGCCGTGTGTGAGCAGCGTCGGCGTACCCTGTAAATCGATAACAGCGTATTCATCGATAAGCGTAACGCCGGTATCCTCGGAAAACTGTTTACCTAGCAGAAAATCACGGTTGCCTTGCTGTAAATAAACCAGAGTGCCCGAATCTGTCAGTTTTTTAAGCTGTTCCCTGATTTTATTGTTAGGCGGGGTAGGGTCGTCATCGCCTATCCAGGCATCGAAAAGATCGCCCAGTATATAAACGGCAGCGGCTTTGGGCGCCCTATCATTCAGGAATGCTAGAAATCTGCGAGTGATTTCAGGTTTTTCCAGGGAAATATGCAGATCTGAGATAAACAGGATTTCTTGATTCATAAGTAAAGAAGGCGCAAAGCAGACAAGTATATATTCGACCTTGCGCCTTAAGCTTATTTAATAACTTCAGCTTTTTCGATGATGATGTCGGTTTTAGGCACATCCTGATGCCCACCACGGTTGCTGGTGGGCTCTTTAGCCATTGCATCGACCACATCCATGCCTTCGATAACTTCGCCGAATACCGCATAGCCCCAGCCGCTTGGTGTTGGGTTGGTATGATTCAGGAACGCATTGTCTTTATAATTAATAAAAAACTGTGCTGTTGCCGAATCGGGAACATTGGTGCGTGCCATGGCTATAGAGCCACGCTTATTCGTCAAGCCGTTATCGGCTTCGTTTTTGATAGGATCATGAACCGCTTTTTGTTTGAAATCGGTATCAAAACCGCCGCCTTGCGCCATAAATCCAGGGATTATGCGATGGAAAATAGTGTTGCTGTAAAAGCCTTCATTAACATAAGTTAGAAAGTTTGCCGATGAAATAGGCGCTTTTTCAGGGTTCAGCTGAATAATAATTTCACCCAGGGACGTTGTTAATTTAACTTTTGATGGTGTATCAGACATTTTATTTTCCGTTGCGAATGAAAGTGTTGTGGTTAAAAGCAGCATCATGGAGAAAATGAAAGCACGCATGGTTTTCCTTGTAGAGTGATGCAAAGAACAAATTCTAAGTGTTTTTGTCTTGAAAGAGAAGCATGCGCTTGGTAGATTGTGTCGTTTTGTTTAACCTGCCTTGACTGAGCGGTAATGAAAAATATTGCCTAACTGAATTATTTAATGAAATGTTGAAAATATATAACACTCTGACCCGGAAAAAAGAACAGTTTCAGCCGCGCGTAGCGGGTAAAGTCGGCATGTATGTCTGCGGCATGACGGTTTACGATTACTGTCATATCGGACATGCGCGGGTTATGGTGGTGTTTGATACAGTTGCGCGTTATTTTCGCTATCAAGGTTATCAACTGACCTATGTGCGTAACATTACCGATATTGACGACAAAATCATTCAGCGGGCCATCGAGAACGGCGAAGACTACAATAAATTGACTGAGCGATTTATTGACGCAATGCACGAAGATGAGCGGGCGCTGTCCGTTTTGCCGCCCGACCTTGAACCAAGGGCAACGCAATCAATCGACGACATAATTGCGATGATTAAAACCTTGGTGGACAACGACCTTGCTTATGTCGGCAGCAATGGCGATGTATTTTATGCAGTAACAAAATTTAAAGATTACGGCCGGTTATCGGGTAAGAACCTGGACGATTTGCAAGCCGGTGAGCGGGTTGATGTCGATCTGGCTAAGCGCAATCCGATGGATTTTGTATTATGGAAGATGGCTAAAACCAATGAACCGGCTTGGGATTCGCCGTGGGGATTGGGCCGTCCCGGCTGGCATATCGAGTGTTCGGCGATGTCTACCTGCTGCTTGGGTAATCATTTCGACATCCATGGCGGCGGCATGGATTTACAGTTTCCGCATCATGAAAATGAAATTGCCCAGTCGGAAGGCGCGACCGGCGAGAAATTTGTCAACCTGTGGATGCACAACGGCTTTGTGCGCGTTGACGATGAGAAAATGTCCAAGTCGTTGGGTAATTTTTTCACCGTGCGCGAAGTATTGAACCAGTATCAACCGGAGATCATCCGTTTTTTCATTCTTTCCAGTCATTATCGTAGTCCGTTGAATTATTCCGATGAACAACTTAATGACGCCAAAGCGGCTTTAACACGACTGTATACCGCTTTGCGCGGGGTTAAAGCTCTAGCTGATTCGGTGCTCGAAGAAGCTTATAAAACCCGTTTTGAACAGGCGATGGATGATGATTTTAATACGCCTGTTGCATTGTCGGTATTATTTGATTTAGCCAGAGACCTGAATAAAGCTAAAGAAACTGATCAGCAGAAAGCTTGCATATTGGCGGCTACCCTGAAATATCTAAGCGGCTTGTTGGGCATATTGCAGGATAATCCTGATGCTTTCCTTAAAGGTAGCGGAGATAAGGTGCAGGGAGAAGAACAAATTGAACAGCAAATACAAGCTCGGATTGCTGCAAAAAAAGCCAAAGACTGGGCTTTGGCCGATAAAATCCGTAACGACTTAAAAGAGCAGGGCGTGATTCTGGAAGATTCACCCGACGGGACAACCAGCTGGCGGCGCGAGTAATAAGCCGTAGGGCGCGCCGCGCGCGCCTTAGCTCCACAGGAAAACGAAATAAAAACACACTAAGATTCTAATGGCCGATCATAACAAACCGCCATCCAACGATTTGGCAAAAAAATCGTTAAATATAATCAGTAACTTCCTCTCAAAAAAAATCCGCACCGTTTATTACAGCGCCAGGGAATCCATTGGAGAACATAAACGCGATATAGTCGTTTCTCATGTTGAACAGGCCTGCATAGGTTTGCAGGAAACCAGGAATGAGTTCGAAGATGCGCTGGAACGGTTTAAGACGCTGGTCTGCGTTAATGAAACGGCGCTGGATCATAAATATAACCTGCTCAACAGGCAATACCAGTTTTGCTGCGCTAAATCCGATGCGGTAAGCGACAGGATCAGGGCGATTGAACAGGTCAGCGACGCGCTGTTTGTAGAATGGGAAAACGAACTTAATGAATACACTAACCGTAACTTGCGAGCTCATAGTAAGCAGCAGTTAAAAGTAGCCCGACAAAATTATGTCCGCTTGATCAGGTCCATGCAAAAAGCCGAGTCCAAAATTCAGCCGGTATTGGCGGCATTTAAAGATCAGGTTTTATATCTTAAGCATAACCTCAATGCTCAGGCTATCGCGGCGTTAAGGCATGAATTTATTGAGATAGGTATTGATATTTCGCAGCTTATCCGTGCGATGGAACAAACAATCGCTGAGGCAAGTCAATTTGTTGCGGTATTAACCGAACAAAAAGCCTTGCCCAGCCGGTGATTATTAGAGCTTGTACAAAACGTCGTTGGCTTTGTCTTTAGGTTCTTCTTTTGGACCTTTACGGTTATCTTGATCGATTCTTTCTTTGCCGAATTTGGCGATCATATCGTCCCAGCTTGTATATTTTTCATAGCCTGCAAAGCCGCTATTTTTTCGTTGCTGGTAAAGTTCTTTGCCCATTGCAATGATTTCTTCAGGTTTTTTACCGTCAACCGCGTTAAGAAATTCTTTTTCATTTTTAATGGAATCGCGAAGTGTCCAAAAAGAGACTTCAAATTCAATACGAGCATCGGGAGATAAACGGTTTTTTAGCGCCTTAACTGATCGAAAGGCAGTGCGGGTATTATGACCGTTAATTTGTTGCCCCTTGCTACAGGCAATTAAAGATGTGCAGCAGAGAATGAGCAGAAGAATAGGTAGTTTCTTCATAAAGATAACCTCAGGTTTAAGTAGGGACGCATGTCATGCTATTTACATGGTTTGCAATAGTTATTATATAACGCAGGATCGTCAAACGAAGTAAAATAGTCAGTCATTATAATCCTGAGCTGGCTTTTCATGCTGGAATTTATCCAATTATTAAAACAACGTTACCAGGCGGTTTTGGCTCAACAGGGCAATGAGTCTGTCATAACAAGCTATCAACAGCGGATAGATCAGCTGATTTTCGCGGAAGCTTTCATACGTAAGGGCCAGTTGATCGATGCAGCGCAGCAACCGATATTGCATATGGCTGTGGTGGGACCGACCCAGGCCGGAAAAAGTTCGCTGGTCAACGTATTATTAAACAGTAACGCCGCCGGAGTCAGTCCGTTGGCGGGTTACACTATTCATCCCCAAGGGTTTTGCAATGGCGTCAGCATTGCTGATTGCAACGGTCTGCAACGTTATTTCGGACGCTTCCAACAGTTGCAACAAACACAACTAAGCAAAGATCGGCATGATTGCTATTCGCTGACCGAAAACACCGCGGATTCAAAGCTCTTGCCGCATGGCGTTTTATGGGACACACCCGATTTCGATTCGATAGATTCAGCCACTTACCGCGAAGGCGTCATTCGGGCGATTGCGTTGGCGGATATAGTGATCCTGGTGGTCAGTAAGGAAAAATATGCCGATCAATCAGTCTGGGACATCATGACCGCTCTTGAAGAACTACACCAGCCGACCATTATTTGCCTGAATAAACTGGTTGAAGGTTCCGAATCAGTCATTATTAATTCATTAAAAGAAAAATGGCTCCAAGCCAGGACCGACGAATTTCCCGAGGTCGTTTCACTACATTACCAAAAACTCGGCGGTCTGCCGGTGTGGCCGGAGTTCAGGCAACAGTTGCTTAAGCAATTGGCAAATAAAGTACGTTTAGACAAATTCGCCGGGAGCGAATTTGCACGCGAAGCGCCCAAAGGGGGCCGGGCAGGGACAGCCCGGCATGACAAACACGAACGTTTCGAACAAGAGCTATTGAAACGGCACTGGCAAACCTGGCTGGAACCGGTTTTTGCCGAACATCAGGCGTTAAATGATTGGAATGAATTAGTCGATCTAATGATCAAACAGGCGATGGAAAATTATCAACGCGATTATCTGGATCATCCGCATCATTATGAAACCTTTCAGCTGGCTATGGCGGAGTTGCTGAACTTGCTGGAAGTTCCCGGATTAGCCCGTATTTTGGCCGGCACCCGCAAAATTTTGACTTGGCCGGTCAGACAGGTTATGAAACTGGGCCGCAAAAGCTTGCATATTCCGGACAGCAGCTACGAAATAGCCTTGTTAAATCAAATAGCCGAACATGGGTTGATTCAATTGGCCGACAAGCTGCTGGATAAGGCCGACCAAAGTCAGCAGGGCCAGTGGTGGAGACAGGTCAACAGCATGTTGCGCAATCAGCGACAGGATGTGTTACAGGATTTTGGCCAGGCGGCAAAAAATTATCATGTCTCTTTTCAGCAGGATGTGGAAAGCGCCGCACATCGTTTATATCATAAGCTACAAGAACAGCCGATGGTCTTAAACAGTTTGCGAGCCACCAGGGCGAGCGCCGACGCTACCGTTATTGCCGTGACCTTTTATATGGGCGGCATAGGCTTGCATGATTTGGTCATTGCCCCGGCGATGCTGACGGTGACTTCGTTGTTAGCTGAAAGTGCAGTAGGCGGCTATATGCAGAAAGTGGAAGCCGAATTAAAACAAAATCAATTCAATACCGTAAAACAGACGTTATTTATCGACAGTCTGCGCAAGAAGTTGTTGCAACTGCCCGAGCAATTATCGATGACAAATCATTTTAATATATCCCCTGACCAGCTGCGTGCGGCAGAGCTTCAACTGACAGAAAAGCGCCATGGCTTACGACTACTCTAGTTTGGTACAAACAACAAAATGCTGGGCCGAGCAAGCACTGGCAGCGGGCTGGATTGATGCAGACGCTGCGCAACAGTTAAGCGACATTGATACCCGAACGCCCGATACGCTTTTTAACCATAACGGCTCACGACCACTGATTGTGGCATTCATGGGCGGCACCGGCGTGGGCAAGAGCTCCTTGCTCAACCGCTTGGCAGGCAAAGCCATCGCCAGAGCCGGAGTCGAGCGTCCCACTTCGCGGGAAGTTACCTTATATCATCACCATAGCGTCTCGATAAAGCATCTGCCTGAGCAACTGCCGCTGGCGCAAATCAAAATTGCCGAGCATGACAACGAGTCGAGGAAAAGTGTCATCTGGATCGATATGCCCGATTTCGACAGCACCGAACAAAGCAACAAGCATCAGGTGCTGGAATGGCTGCCGCATATCGATGTATTGATTTATGTGGTCAGTCCCGAACGCTATCGGGACGAAAAAGCATGGCGTTTGCTGCTTTCAGAAGGCGGCAGGCATGCCTGGCTGTTTGTCCTGAATCAGTGGGACAGAGGCCAGACCGAGCAGTATGAAGATTTTAAACGGCAACTGCATAAAGCCGCTTTTACCGACCCGGTCATATTCAAAACCGTGTGCGGCGAAAGTCTGCAAGCCGATGAGTTTGCGGCATTGGAATCGACTATCAGCTCGTTGGCGACCGGGCATATCGTCGCGCAACTTGAACAAAGAAGCTCCCGGATTAAAAAAGACGAGTTAAAGCAAAACCTGCAACATATCAGCCGACTATTGGGCTCCCGTTCGGCTCTTCAGCAATTACCGGCACTGTGGCAGGATCAATGGCAGCGTACAACGCAAATGTTGCAACAGGGTTTTGCATGGCCGATCCAGCAATTGGCGCGACACTATGCAGATCACGCGGCGGATTTATTAAGCAATCCGGCCGCGTCCAGATACGTAACAACCGGCGCTAAATTCAATTTATGGGATGACTGGGCCGCGGCACGCTTTGACGATGCGCTGGATGAATTTGTCAGCAATGCCGACCAGCATAGCGTTCCGGTTAGCCCGCTTAAAAAACAGTTGTCCCCAGTACGCGAAAAAGCGCCCAAAATCATCCAGGCGCAAAGCGAACTGGCCGCCCGACACGCACTGGCAAACCCCGGCAATGCCTTGCATCGCGGTTTTTTAAAGTTTATGCGCCTATGCGAAATCATCCTGCCGCTTGCTGCCATTTGCTGGGTCGGCTATCAGGTTTTTATCGGCTATTACACCAGCAATATGACGGATGTAGATTATTTGGGCGTCGATTTCGCGATACATAGCAGCCTGTTAATTGCCATTACTTGGCTGACTCCGTTTTTTATATTGAAAAAATTAAAGCCGTCGTTGGAAAAAAGCGCATTAGGCGGGCTAAACAAGGGAGTGAACAACGCCATTAATATGATAGATGGCGAAGTGTTGTTGGCGATAGAAAACATCGGCAATCAACATGCCGAGCAGATCAATCAGCTGGACAGAATTATTGAGTTTTGCAGTGTTGCCGACCGACAACCAGCAATAGACAGCAACAGCCCCTTGGCTCGAATGCTGATTGAGTGATCGTTACCTTAGGTTTTAACCGCATTTTGATAATCGCATCCTTAAGAAGGATAGATTTAAATTTCTGAAAACAACCGATGATCACCCTAAAAGCCGCATGAATACTGGCCTAAAAAAATAATTGTACAATTTTTGGTCAATTCGTTTAATATACACATCACGGGGGCGACATGGCTTCGACGTGGGTAGCGAAACCTTAAGCGCATGCCGAGGACAGTACACCTCGTAAAATCTACTGAAACTAAAGTATTCGCAAATGACGAAAACTACTCAATGGCTATAGCTGCTTAATAACAGCACCATTCCTCTGACCATCTGTGCTTATGCGGGTGGAGTTTTTAGTACCTTTTAGGTATGAGAGGCGCTCAGAGGTCATCTACATAAGATCGCGCTGAAATCTGTCCGGTGTGGATGCGCTAAAACCTTACGGAATCGCTGGTGATTTTCTTGGCCCGACGGGTAGTCACTAGCTAAATCAAAAGAGCGGGATAAGCATGTAGACCTTGTGGCGGAGTACTTGCGGACGGGGGTTCAATTCCCCCCGCCTCCACCAAATTATTAAACCGATAGATAGAAACCCGCAAGCCGGAAGGCTTAGCGGGTTTTTTATTGCCCAATAAAATGCAAATGGATAAAGCTCTTCCTTTACCGAATGTTCAAATGTTGAACAACGAAAAGATTTTGCCCAACCATACCCGGCTATGGCAAACTGCCTCTATACACCAGTTTTAAACGATATTTTGGGGCTATTTTATGAATATTGAGCAGATTGCTAGTGAAGTTTTAAAGTTAAGCCCGCATGACAGGGCGATGCTTGCCGAGACTTTATGGGAAAGCCTTGAAACCCCGTATCTTGTAGTGCCGGAGCTTTCAGACGATGAGGCGATCGTATTAGCAAAACGGCGTGATAGCGAGATTGAAAACGGTGAAGTAGAGCCCTTATCGCATACGCAGCTAATGGCAAGACTACGAAATGCGGGTTGAATATCATCCAGCCATTGAGCAGGAATTACGCGACATTATCGACTACTATAATCAGTGCTCGCAAAGTTTAGGGATTGAGTTTCTGAACGAGTTTGAGCGCCAAATATTTAAGATAGCGGCATTGCCAACCCAATGGCAAATTGTTGAAAGTGATATACGTCGAGCGTTGATGAAACGCTTTCCTTACGTTATTTATTTTCGGGTTTTGGCAAATGATGTGCTTCGGGTAACGGTGGTTAAGCACCAACGTAGACATCCTGATTATGGTTTAAGCAGGAAATAAAAGTCAGCCAAGCCTTTTAATATTTTCGTATTATTTTGGCGATTGCTCCGGATTAGTGGGTATTTGGCAACATCAAGCCCGATGCAATTCTTCCCGAATCACCTCTCGCAACGCCTCTTTTACGTTATCGCTCTCCAATGCCCGACGCAATGTGTCATTAATAAGCGTCTGGTATCCGCGCCCGCCTGCTTTAGCCTTGTATGCCTGAACCACTGCTTCATCCAGCATAATAGTGACGCGCTGTTTGCTTAAGTTCAGCCCCGGCAATACCTCGACCAATGGCCGCAGTTCGGAGAATTCGGCAGAGGTTAATTCCGGGCCGTCCTCATCCGGCTGGGTCAGCCAAGGGTGCGGCATCCACGGCCGCCCAGTCGATATCAGAGGGCTTGGTTTTCACCTCACGTCGATTCGCCTTTCTAAAAGAAATAATGTGGATACAGTCATCGGAGGGCGTACAAAATACTACTACCATTAACCGCCCGTCTATTGTGTTATAGCCGATAAAACGTCGCTCAGAATATTGTCTTGCGGGGGGCTTCTCGAACCAGCATTCCTCTGTTAAACATCAATCTTGCTGTCAACAGCGGCAACCCACATTCACGGATATTAGTTTCGTTTTTAATCGGGTTGCAGGTGAAGTCTATAGTTACAATTTACATATGAAAATATGCATTTGCAACCGATAGACTGCTTTAGATCAGTAGAGCCGTATGGCTTGGCGTTTTTTTATTGTCCACCATTTTTTTGATTTGTAGGGATATGCTCTCAATCGGTTTTGATATATTAAAGCTGTAAGGTGGATTCGCCGCTAGGCAATCCACCACACGACGACAGGTTATAATCGACGTTGCGAGAGTGGGGCGGTTTGCTGGCGAGAAACCACCCTAAGGAACTAATTTAATTTTGTAGACTTCATCCAAGTTTATGTAAAGGCTTCGGTTAAGGCAGCTTTAACAATAAACCGGTTTATTAACTATGAAAAGGGGATTTTAATAGAATGAAGGATCTATTCATCATACTGGGAAATGGTTTTTCAATTGATTTCTTGAATCATTTAAAAACCAATTTACCACAGGCGAGTGATATTTCACTGTCAAACTTGTTTGAAAATGGGGAGCTTGTTCCATGGCCAGGTGATAATTCCGCTGGCTTTCTTTCTTATAAACACTGTCCAAATTTATAGATATTAGGTGCTAGACCTAACTTAGATGCCACAAAAACTATAAACTTAATTGAAAATATTATTACTTGTGCCAATACATTGAACAAGCAATCAAGAGATGTAGATAGTATATATATTAGAGCCTATAAGGAACTGGTGACGTACTTAAAGGCGTTGTTTATCTATTACAATGACAAAATTAATGTTCCAAATATTGATCTATCCTCTTGGGGGTGGTGCAAATACTTAGTTGCTGCAACTCATAACCAAGAAATAGAAAAAATTCATATTGTGACTCTTAATTATGACGTATGGCTTGAGCGAGTTTTAAAAAAAAATGGTATTTCTTTTACCATATCGAATTTTGAACCAACAGATGAAAAAATTATTATATATAAACCTCATGGTTCAATAAGTTTCGCACATAATATATCTAAAGTTAAAGATGTATTCAAAGTTGATTATAATCAAGACATAATGGATGGTAAAATTAGTGAATTTGTTGTTAATTATGAGGAATTAACCGCACTAAACTCAATTAATGCAATGGTGCCTCCAGCAGGTGATTCAAATAGGTTAGACTTTGAATGGGCTAGTGAAATACGAAAGTCGATATTAAATGTCTCAAAAAATCTAAAAAGTTCCGATGAGCTTATTATTTGTGGAACTTCTTACTGGCATGTTGATAGATTGGAGATAGATAGTATATTAACTTCAATAAGCGCTGATATTTCAGATGTCAAAGTAGTAAACCCAAACTCCCCTGAAGTATTTAATGCTGTCATAACCACTCTATTTACAAATGTAAAATTTTTTAAAGATTCATCACCTCTGGCCTAATTATGATGATATTAAACAGAAATAGTAATAGTATAAATATTGCAACGTTTTGGGAAAATTACAACCTTAATAAATATGAATTTTCACCTGTTTATCAGCGTGAAGGTGACGTATGGAACGAAATAGAAAAGTCTTATTTAATCGATACTATTTTAAAAAACTTCCCAATGCCCCCTATATTTCTCCATCAACATATCGATAATGATACTGGAAAAACCGTATATGATGTCGTGGATGGAAAACAAAGGTTATCAGCCATAATTAGCTTTTTAAAAAATAAAATTTCTGTCCCAGAGAACTTTGCAGAAGATGGGTTTGGTGACGAAAAGCTAGGCGGTCTTTATTTTAGAGACTTTGATAATCCAGAATTATCTGAATGGAAAAAAGTTTTATGGAAGTATGAATTAACTATTGAATACATAGAGACTGATGAGGTTACAGTTGTAAATCATATATTTGATAGATTAAACAGAAATGGACAACCTTTAACAAATCAAGAATTAAGAAAAGCACAGTATGGGAATACATTATTTTACAAAACAATTTCAGAACTTTCAGAGTTACCAGTTTTTTCTAACATTGTGTCAAAATTGCAATCTAATAGGCTCGAGCATCATGAGTTTATAACGGAACTTCTATTCCTTGTATCTGAAGATAAAATACTTGCCGGTGATAAACCATTAGAGATAGATGAACTTTACAAAACTTATTCAGATTATAATCTCACAAAAATTACTAATATTAAGAATAACTTCCTTTCAGTAGCAAATATATTCGCGTTATTTAATTTACATTTTGATGAGTATAGATTTTATGGTGTTAGTCATATATACGGATTATGGGGACTTGCATGGAAATTATGGAAAGAAACACGTAATATTCCTGATATAGATATTAAAATAGAAGAATTTTATAGTTTATATAAACAGAAAGATAATAATGAATTTGTTAAAAATTATCGAGTCACAATGAGTGCCGGCACAAAAGGTGCAGCTAGAAGAAGTAACAGAATTGAATCCTTATACAGTTTTGTAACCAGCACGTAGGATGCGCTAAACAAAGTGAAGCGCATCGTTCGCGATTGATGCGCTTCGTGCCTCAGCACATCCTACGGCCCTTGACGCGCTAAATAAACGTATATACAGCGAGTAGGTTGGGCTGAGGTACGAAGCCCAACAATTACCAGCACCGATCTGTTGGGCTTCCTTGCGTAAGCCCAACCTACGCACTGATTTTTCTGTGCATTGGGCTTTATGCGTTTTTTCAAAATTTGCCATTTTTTGCAAGGGAGCGGATCGCCGAAGAGCTGGAACGTTTGCGTGTATGCCCGACTTCATCATCGCTTTAGGGTATATCCTCACAAAACAAAACATTAGCTTAAATATTTTTTTGTTACTACAATAAAATATGAAAATCGACTTTGACCCGGACAAAAACGCGAAGAATATCCTGGAACGCGGCTTGGGCTTTGAACGTGTGGCGGAGTTCGATTTTGAAACCGCTCTATTTACTATCGATAACCGGCGCGATTATGGCGAAACCCGCTATCGCGCTTTGGGATCTGTCGACCATCGCCTGCATGCCTTGGTATTCGTTGAAATTATCGGCGGCATTCGAGTGATTAGTTTTAGAAAAGCCAATAAACGCGAGGTACAGCATTATGAAAGCCAATCCAGAATCGATTGATAATGACAACCCGGAATGGTCCGAAGACGACGTTAAAAACGCCGTGCCGTTTTCAGCCTTGCCTGAATCGTTACAAACCACGCTACGAAGCTTAAAAGGACGTGGTAAACAACAGTCGCCCACTAAAGTATCCACTACAGTGCGTTTCGACCGCGATGTGTTGGACGCATTCCGCGCCACCGGCCACGGCTGGCAAAAACGTATGAATGACGCGCTGAAAGAGTGGCTTAAAGAACATGCCGCTTGATAAAGCAGTGCGTAGGTTGGGTTGAGGTACGAAGCCCAACAATTTGCGGCTCCGATATGTTGGGCTTTCTTGCGTCAGCACGGTAGGCTGGGTAGAGCATCGCGAAACCCAGATTTGATGCAAACCACGCTGGGTTTCATTGTATTCATCCACAGCCTAAGGCCCTTGTCAGTCAAAATGACTCATGCCTGAAATTTGAAGCTTGTCCTAGCTTAAAGCTCGCAGAAACAACCGCTTTTGCGAGCTTAGCGCTATTAACCGGATTACTCAAAAAATCGCCAAGTTGATTGTCATCAATACTGTCAATTACTCTAATCACTTCATCAGACTCTAGAATCTCCCGCGTCACCTTCACCGTTCCGCCTGTTTGGATGGAGAATTGATCAAAATCGACCAGATAACCGGCCAAGATCAAACCTCGAAAAGCGGTCTTAGCCATCTGGTAATCTATGAGGTTGTACTGAACCTTACTAAACATATCCACGATCTTAAGAGTATCCGTGCCATTCGTTTCTTCGACTTGATAAATTGCGTAGTGGGCGAAACGCATACGTCGAAGCAATTCAAGTTCAAAATCGTCTGCCTCTTTATGGAATAAGCGCAGGAATTTCTCGGCCATATTGAAGCCATGGGGGCGATAGCCGTAAGTAGCGTAATCGGCAAATAAATCCATTTCTTCTTCGTTAGCTATCACCAATGCTTTTTGGTGCCATATCCCAAGATGGCGGCCACAAGTTTTGATATCTTCTCTGCTAAGCTTTTTGAAAATCTTAGCATTCAGTAAAGTGCCTCGACGGCGAATCTCGGGGTAAGCGGCGGAGGTAAAAGTGATATCTGTCATATCGGTTGGTGGGTAACGTGTATCGTTAAAGTAACTTTGATCCGGCTACGACGGCTCTAAAGGAAAATCGTCGCTGAACTGATAAATGCAGGTCGATTATGGATTTGTATCAAGTGCATGCAATTATCGCATAACATAACAACCTGCGGTGCCATTGACAATGATAACTTACGAATGTCGGCTAAAAGTCCGTAGATTAGCTTTACTCATTTACGAACGAACCCTTATACCTAGTCAATAGGATGTGCATGATGAAGTGTTTATATTTTATGTTCATCACCCTTGCGGTTTCAGCATGCAGCTCTGTTGCCCGGCCTCTCTGCCCGCTCTCTATGACAGGCGATGTGGTGTATATTGTCGATCAAGGATGGCACGTTGAAATCGGTATTCCCGTTGAGGAGCTGGATGAGAATATGTTGTTCTACCGCAAAATTTTTCCCGGCGCTCGCGTGCTTATGTTTAGTTATGGCAAAAAGACGTTCTTCACTGCGCCAACCCACACCCTGAATGATTATTTGCTGGGTCCCTTTCCAGGTCCAGCAGCGATTCAGGTTGTGGGACTTAGTGTCACGCCGGTAGAGGCTTATCTTCCCGAAAATACCGTCACGCTTCTTTTGCCGCCGAATGGCAGTCAATCCCTGTCGGCTTATATCTGGAAAGATATCGTCAAGGACTCATCAGGAAAGCCGAAGATGCTTTCATACAGCCATGATCCCGCCGGATTGTTTTACGAGGCGCAGAGCGAATATAACTTGTTTCACACCTGCAATACTTGGGTAGCCGAAGCTTTACATGATTCAGGGCTTTCGGTGTCCAGTGACAACGTAATCATCTCGAATCAAGTAATGGCCCGTATTGCCGAAGCGGCTGTAGAACAGTGCAAAGTTTTACCGTGAGTCTATTCTGCGTGAGTCGGTTTTAGCATTAGACGGATCAATCATTGTGGAACTAGGCGGAACGATGACATTGACATCGTTTGGCCTCGATGAACCGCCATCACTACTGGAAATGCACGCGCTAAGAGCCGGCAAGGAAAGGATGAAAAAGATTGGAATGAATTTTCTGGGTTTCATTTTAAAACCTCCATTTTGTCTTGAATCTTAAATAATCTATACGTGATGAGATTTAACCCGGCTTCTATCACGGATCTCTCAATTCACATTTATTATCACCTTTCCTTGACTTTGCTTTTGGTTTGTTCGGCTCTGCCTTGGACTTGAGCTTTATTCAGTTAGAGCGAATTGTGGCATGATTGCCCGCTCTATTTGCTCGATTTTTTCCTGTTTTTATGCAGAACAGAGCGGGCTCAAGCTTCGCCGGTCAAATGAAAGCTGTAAGGTGGATTTGCCTTGAGGCAATCCACTACACATGACTACAAGCTGTCATCGGCGATGTGCATCTGTGGCGGTTTGCTACGCGGGAACTACGCACTGAAACTCTGTTAAGTCCCCATTCATTTCATACATGGATAATCTTAGCCAACCATAATTGCTTATAAAATAGAGCCAGTTGGCTTCAAGCACCCAGGGTCAAAGCTTATGAGAAAGTTTATTTTATTAATTCAAACGATTGCCTTTTTTGGGAAAAAACATGAAAAAAAATAGTTTATTAACACTGTTGGTGCTTTCTGCATTAGCCACTGGGTGCGCATCAATGAGTGGTTGGCGTCCGATTGTCGATCCGCGCATGGATCAACATCCGGAAACCGCTCAGCGCGACATGCTGGAGTGCAAGACACTGGCAGATCAAGCATCGGATATCACGAAAGAAGTCGGTATGGGCGCTGGTGTTGGCGCTGTTACTGGTGCAGCTGGCGGCGCAGCTGTTGGCGCTATAGCGGGTAGTGCTGCCACAGGTGCCGCGGGTGGCGCTATTTTGGCCATTCCCGCTGGTGTGTGGAAAGGTTATGAAGCCAACGAGGACTTTAAACGATCATTCAAAACCTGTATGCGTCAGCGCGGCCATACACTGGTCAACTAAAAGCAACCTTGAAAAATCGGCATTTTTGGCGAAGTAGTCGTTCCTGAAAAATCCGAAATGTCTATCCAGTGTTGATGTCGGGCATAAACAGCATGCCCGATTTACCGCTGTTGAGGCTGGCGAATATTTAATCTATGCGGTGGGCTATAGGGTACGGTATCTCAACGCTTAAGTGACAGACTCATTTTCCCCACGTTTTAAAATACTCGGCCATATCATCACATGCGAGATCCAATCTACGCGCTGTTATTTCAGAAAAGCTCTAAGGTGGATTCGCCGCTAGGCAAGCCACCACACTGCGGCAGGCTGTCATCGGCGTTATACGTATGTGGCGGTTTGCTACGGAACTGATGCCACCCGCTGGGGTTCATTATATTCAACCCGCCGCTGCAAAAAACAACAGGTTCGGGATAGCATTCTGTTAAATACAAAGAAGCCGGTATAAAACCGGCTTCCGTTAAATTCAATCTACCTCTATTAAATTTACTTTATGAATTAGCTCCCTGGATTTCGGTTATTGCCGCGTTAACATGTGTTTTAGCCTGATCTGCTTGACCCAAATTACCCGCATTAATAGCTTCTTCCAGATGGTTGGAAGCAGATTCCATGTGTTTTTGTGGAGCGCCTTTAAGTACTATAGCTGATGCCAGGCTATGTTCTAATGCAGCGCTTGCCTGCTTCACAATTTCTTTTGCATCGCTCGCTTTAGCCGCCGCATTCGCACGGTCAAGTGCGGCCTTTCCATGATTTTCAACTGCAAAAACGGCAGAGCTTGTTGCCAACAATAAACTTGAGCAAATCAGTGTTATTTTTTTCATTTTATTCACCATCAATAATCAAATTATCTAATACAGTTTCGTGTTTAGGAAAAACTAATTTTTCCCGGTGCCCATTTGGGGATGGCAATGATTTTTTTCAAGTGGCTTAAACTTAAACTGTTAAAATTTTTTTATCTATTTTGCTGACATGTAGATAACTGGCTGAATAAACTTCCGCTGACCGACGCAGGGAATCGGCAGCACAAGCTACGACCCTCAATTTTTATTAAGGCTGTAACGTGGATTCGCCGTTAGGCAATCCACCACATTACGACAGGCTGTCATCGGCGTTGTGCGTCTGTGGCGGTTTGCTACGCGAAACCGCCTTACGGGCTACGGGTTAAGTTATAATGAATTAAGAATTCGCTTCAAATCACAGCTTGATGTAAGCCATTAAGCGTAAGCACGAAATAGTGAGAAAAGATGAATAGTCAGCATGATGAGGATAACCCAAAAACAGAACGCTTTAATTTCAAAAGTAGTAGGGACTATTCACGTAAATTTAGAATTATATGTTCTAAATTGATGCTGGGTAAAACAGCACTGTTTGAGCATATGATTGATAAATTTTACGAAGCGACCAATCGGCCCCGCTAGTGTAGTCAGGTGATGTGGTAAATCAGGATTTGTATCTGGCTCTATCAGAAGCTAGGAAATCAGTATGACAGATATTAAGCAGCCAGTAGATCGAGCAACTGCGTTTTGTTGCCCGACAATTAAAACGACAAACTCAAGCGTCATAATGATATGAATGTCCATCAATTTTTGGAAAGGCCAACAAAAGAAGCCATTCGCGAACTGCCAAAGTTCGAAGGATTGCCGCTACAAAAAATTTGTTTAGTGCGTACAGCGGATGACTTATTTTTTGCGCACGATGAAATCTTCAAAGTGGGTCATGTCGGATTCGATACAGAGAGCAAGCCAAACTTCGTTGCCAATCAACCGACAACCGGCCCCCACCTTGTCCAAATCTCCACCCGGCAGTATGCGTTTCTGTTTACACTTGATTACTCGCCGGGCAATGAACTTCTCAGCGAGATTATCCGGTCGGATAAAATTGTAAAGGTAGGGTTTGGGCTCAAGTCGGACCGCGGCCCAATCTGCAATAAACTCGGCACTACGCTTGATCCGACCATAGAGCTATCCGCAGCGGTACGCCGTTTAGGTTACAAACAGCAAGTTGGCGTGCAAGCGGCGGTAGCGGTTGTGCTTGGTCAATACTTACAAAAATCCAAGAAACTAACAACCTCGAATTGGGCCGCTAAAACACTGTCCGATCGTCAACTGCTCTACGCAGCAGATGATGCCTATGCAAGCCTTTGCGTATACCATGAACTGGTTAGGATTGCGCTCCACGTGTTGGCTTAGGTCCAAAGCTGTCAGGCAATCCGCCATATCATGACAGGCTGTAATCTGCGTTATGCGTAGTGTTCTTCATACCTGTTGCACGGGCTTTTTATGTCTGCGATTTAATGAAACAGGGCTATATTAGGTATTCTTTTAGCATCTCAATAAACAGACAAGGGAGATAAAAATGATAGCGGCCTCTATCTTTGCCAGAATCAAATGTGCCCTGGTTCTTATTATCTTCTCGTTGATACCTATACTTCCCGTCACTGGTACGATAGGGTTGTTTATCGTGTTTTTTCGACCTATGTGGTTTAAGAGGCTTGTTGATAAGGTCTATGCCGATAAAGATGACGGCTAGCCCCTGCATGAATCAATTAAAGCGGTAACGTGGATTCGCCGTTACGGCGCATGGACAGGAAATGATCCAGTCATTTTTCTGCATTCCCAATATCCCTGTGGGTTATGCAGGAGCAATTACCGAGGCAATCGATCCTTGGCGAAGTGGTAATAGTTGTTAACTCAGTTCGCCCGGGCAGGCAACGATTCGGACTCGCGGGTGATACAAAATCTCCATCAAGTTGACCAGCCGACTTTACCGCATCTGACGCGGAGGATCATGGTCTTGACCGAATAGTCAGCAAAAGGCCGGTAAACTTTACGAATTGTTTACAGGTATATAAAAGCCGCCGATTTTTTGGGTTAGTCAATATAGGTATCACTACATATTGTGTGTTCAGTTCTGAATATGTATTGTTGAACTATGGACGGGGTGATGGATTAGCAATTTTTGACCTGATAATTTATGAACATTTTCGGCCAAGTTGCAGACCTGCATATCATTTTGTCCAGTCAAGCTCCCCCTTTGAGGAAAGGGAATAAAATATAATTAAATAAACTATGAGGATTTTAAAATGGCTGAACAAGTAGAAAAAGACTACACATGGTGGATCGCTGGTGTTGCTATTATTGCTGTTATTGTTTTAGTTGTGCTGCTGAAAAAGGACGAAACTAAGCATTTGCAAAGTGGTGCGGTAGAGCAGTTGCAAGCTGAAACCTTCAAGAATATAGAAAAGAGAAAAACCAGCAACGTCACTGGTGACGTAGGTAATTGAAATAACACCCCCGTTATGAAAATAACACCCTCGTTATTTTCATAACGGGGGTGTTATTACTTGAATGTTGATTCCCTTATTGGTAAGCGCCCGGCAAGAAGTTCGTTTACGCAGTTAGTGCTGCGCAAGCTAGTGATTTATTGGGCAGCAATTACCAGCGAACTTCAAGCGCTCTACTTAAGTATTTACTCAAGTTCCGCACTAAAGCCGATATAAAAATCTGCTATGTAGTTTAATACAAGGTCTATTGAACACGCATTTGCTAAACATTGCCGGAAGTACCTTTCATTTTTACCATGCCCAAGCTAGCTAATCTGTCTACTTGCAAGGTAACTACTCCATTTACCCGACTAACAAAAGATCGGATAACTACTTATCATCCCACAGTGCTTCCAGGTGGAGCCGAACTAACGGAATAGGGATGCCTTTCCTTTTTAAAATTCCGAAGTAATTCAATATGTATTGTCATAATAATTCCAGTTCCAAAGAGCTTTAGTACGCAGATGGGCCAATTCAAATTAAAATGCAAAAAAGAGAGGGGCATGAGATTGTTTTGCCCCCCTATGGCCAAAGTATCATCAATAGATGAATGGCATAGCTTAAGCGTTAATTTAGCATTTTGAGATATGTGCAAATACTTATATCGCCAGCTTTCGACAGTCTGGTCTGATCGGTTTTTGCCTGTCGCAAATCGTTCAGGCCGTGCCTCGATTTACACAATAAATTAATCGAATGATAAACCTCACAGTATAAGATACACTCCAGTATTGCCGATGTCGGGTATGGAAAACTCGGATGTGCATAAGTTAAATCAACTTGGCACAATGCGTAACTGACATTATCTATAGCATAGCGATAAAAATATTATCTTATAAATAATCCAACGGAATAACGGACTATCATGCAATATTCGTTAGTGACTCAGTGGCATCTGGATGCCCCTATAGAACGGGTCTGGGATGCTCTCATCGCATCTGAAGAATGGTCGAAATGGTGGCACTTCGTTAAAGAAGTCGTTGAAATCGAAAAAGGTGATGCGCACGGTCTGGGTTCGGTTCGACGGTTTACTTGGACGAGCAGACTTCCCTATCAGCTATGTTTTCAAGTCCAAGTTAAGGTGCTGGAAAAGCCCCATTGGATCGAAGGCATTGCGTCAGGCGACTTAAACGGTACTGGAAGTTGGAAGCTGGATGATTTGGGCGATTCAACTCGGGTGACTTATGTATGGCTTGTGTCTACGGAAAAAGCCTGGATGAATCTCCTGGCGCCAATTTTAGCCCCCGTTTTTACTTGGAATCACGATCAAGTCATGCAGGAAGGCGGAAAAGGCATGGCCCGTCATCTCGGCGTTTCACTACTGGATTTTCATGGATCCCGCAGTTGCCGCAGTGAGCGTATTTAGACTCAACAAGCCAAATTGGGATATTTATTTCCAGAAGCTTTTGAACTTAAATCTGTTTCTTAGCACAGTGTCTATGGAAAGTGGGCAAGATCAATTCTATTTGTAGGAAAAATCTGACTACTACGCGAAAATGCGAATTAATTTATGAATTTCATTATGTTATAACCCAACATAATCGCATTATTAGGGGTTTAAGATAATGGTAACAAGAGATGTAGTGGTTATCGGAGCGTCGGCAGGAGGTATAGAACCCTTAATCGAATTGGTCAAGTCTTTACCTGAAAATTTCCCTGCCTACATCTTTATTGTCGTTCATATACCTCCTGACTCGCCTAGCCGCCTTCCTCATATCTTTAATCGTTCAGGCGTATTAAATGCGGTACATCCAAATGATGGAGATGAGCTTGAACGAGGTAAAATTTATGTGGCGCCTCCAGATCATCACTTATTATTAGAAAAAGACCATGTAGTGGTTAGAAAAGGACCGAAAGAAAATCGCTTCCGCCCTTCTATTGATGCCTTATTCAGATCGGCAGCTTATGTATATGGCTCCAGGGTAATCGGAGTTGTATTATCCGGTATGTTAAATGACGGCACTTCAGGTTTATGGTCCATTAAAAGAATGAACGGCATCGCTATCATACAAGATCCGAATGATGCGGATCACGACAGTATGCCGGTCAATGTACTTGAGTATGTGAAAGTTGATTATACGGTTCATAAACAAGAAATCGGCCCTTTGTTAATTCAACTAGTGAAGGAAGAACCTCTAAAGGGATCCTTTATCGACAAGAATGAAATGAAACTATTGAAGATGGAGGTGATGATAGCCGTTGAAGACAACGCCTTTGAAAAAGGCATTTTAGAGATGGGAGAATTAACCACTTTTACTTGCCCCGAATGTCACGGCGCATTGATTAGACTGTTCGAAGGAAACCTAATTCGTTTCCGTTGCCACACAGGTCACGCCTATACTGCCAGTGCATTATTGTCCGGTATAACCGAGTCCGTTGAAGACGCTCTTTGGCAGGCCATGAGGGGAATGGAAGAAGCCACTTTATTATTGAATAAAATGGCAGAGCAATTTGTTAAAGACGGCCAGTCAACAGAGGGTGAAATATTTAAGAAAAAAGCGGATATTATGGCTGATAGAGCCAGAGTTATCCATGAATCTGTTTTTTCTCAAGAGCTTCTCAGTGAAGATATTCTGTCGAAAAACCTGAAAAATAATGGAAGATAATTTCATTCTTTCATCATTACTCCTCTAAATAATGGGAAAAACGTTAAATATTTGCCAGCATTATCAGAAAAGAGCGTCAAAATTTTCCACTATTTATTGGTGGCTTATTGTTCTAATAACACCTGCCGATCAAAATCTTGCCGGGAAGGCTGGGCGAGAACGTCGATTGGGGTTTTAGCGTTGACTAATGCCAGTACTTATACTCTAATCAATACGTTCCCAAAATTAAGTTTGGACTAAAGCGCCGCAATAAGATCAAGATTGAACGGGTGTTTGGCGAAAACTCACAAAACCACTGTTTTTAATAGAAGATAATTATGCATACCAATTCAAGACGCTTCAATCATAACTGTTTAAACGCGGCGATTATGATGTTTTCATGCATTATCGCCGGCTGTTCTTTCTCGGATAGCTCAAAAAGCATTTCCGATAGCGTCGAGAGTATTTCCGACAGTGTCGGGAGCTTATCCGATTCTATTACCAGCAGTCATTCTTCGCAGTCGAATAAAGATAAGAAATACGAAAATGAAGTGTCGGACTACACGATGGCTTATGTGAAATCTTCCCATGCCGATTACAATAGTTATTTTAAAGGCTTAAGCGATATTGCCGCTAAGACCGGCATCGTAAATTGGGACCAGGAGCCCAAAACCTACATAGCGATTGGTAAAGGCTTGAAGAAAGCCGGAATCGAAGGCGTCGCTTATGAAACCTATAAAAAGAATTTTGCAGGCTCCGATCAAGAGAATATGCAAAATATTCAAAAAGGTTACGAGTCAGAAAAATAACACCGTCGAAGGCTCTTCGATAATGAGTCTTCAAGTCCGGCCATCAGGGTCATGATGCGCTCGAGTCTGCATGCCCTCGGCAGATATGCGGTGATGGCTGCGTTGGTTTTTCTGCCTTCCGCCGTTACGGCCGCCAGTTTTAACTACCTGTATATCGAAGCCAGCGAAGGGAATTCGAGCGGGGGGCATACCGCCATACAGTTTGGCGATGACATTTATCATTATCAACATGTCGATTCCGGCTTGATTCGGCTGTTCCGGCAAGAAAAAACCGGATTCCATTTTTTATACCGCTACTTGCAGAATCGTCCGATGCATCTAAGCCGCATTGAGGTCAGCGAAGACACCTTCGATCTGCTTAAAGAGCAATTCAAATGGCAGTTTTTGAAGCAGGAAAAACAGTTCAAACTGCTCGACGATCTGCATAAAGAGCGGGTTTTTATCCGGCGCCTGTTGCAGAAATCAACCGCCGGTCAGGCCGGTATAGATGCCGATGCGGCTTCGGTTTTGCGTTTAAAAGGCGTCGGGCTTTTTTTTCCTGAACCGGGTCATCAGCCGCAACATGCAGACAGCCAATTAACCAAACAGCAATCGCTAAGCGTTCAAAGCCTGCGCCAGAAATTGGAGCAGCGCTATGGCCCGGACTTTTTTCAGCGCCGCCGCGCAACGGTCGATGCGCAAATCAAGGCGTTGGCGCCCAGCCAGTGGCCTGCCGTCAATTTGGATCCGGCCGGTGAGAAATTTCCCGCCTCGATCTATTCCTTTACGGAAAGATACTCGGATTCTCTGACCGCATTATTTGCGATTAAAGCCATAATAGATGCGTCGCCGTTGCAAGCCGATGCTCTGTTACGGCTGAATCAGCCCGACTTCAAGATTTCCGAAGCGGAAAGGCAGGTATTACGGGAGCTTCGCAATGACCTGGAAACCAGTTTTGTCAAAGCAGTCGATTCAAATAGGCCGGACTGGGGCTATGCCGTTTTAGTCAATATGGCCCGGTATATCGCGATCGACGCTTCATTGCAGTCCGGCCACTGGGTTTTTATCGACGATTTTGCCGAAAACAGCGAACGGCTGAGGCCGGACCAGTACCTTGAACATGGCGAACAGATACGGATGCTGATTAGCGACGCCCGGACGGGCCTGAATAAAATCCGGCTATCGGCAGCGTCACGCCAACGATTGAGCGAGTCGGAATACAGCCAAATCGAAATGGCGGCCAATCGTTATATCGAACTGCTGAACAGCGAACAGCGGCATGATTTTCGTTATAACGGTGAAAAAACCTTGCCTTCAAAGAGCATCGGTTTTCCGGAGAGTCCGCTTCCGAATCTGACACCGGAACAACTAACCGGGGTATTATCCGCCTTGGATATCATTGAAAACAGCTTGTTTGAAACACTGCAACAAAGCTATCGCTATGACTTGTTTAGCCATAATTGCGTCACAGAACTGTTCAGAACCATCAACCAGGCGTTGTTAGAACCCTATCTTCCCGGCGATAAAACCGGGGACCTGGAAGCTTTAACGATACAGGAGTCCGGAAAACGGTTGGGTGGTCATGTAGAGATACCCTATAACTTCATCCCATTTGTCGCCTACCAATCGGTTCTGGATCATTACCATGTGACGCAGAACTATGATTTGGATTCATACCGCGGTCTTGAACTGGCAAAGCTGGCCGCTGGTCAAAACGATCCGCTAACGGCACTGAGGGAGTCAAATATCATCAGCAGCCGTTTATACCGGTATAATCCCGATGACGCGTTGTTTGTATTTTTTACCGACGACAATGTGCCGCTTAGACCCGTGTTCGGTCTTGTCAACACCGCTGCCGCCATCGGTCAAAGCGTTTATGGTTTTTTCAGCTGGCCCTTGGATTCGGGGGATAATTTGAAATCGGGCGCAACCGGTATTTTGATGAGCCTGCCCGAATTGTTTTTTTTCAATATGCGCAAGGGCAGTTACAAGTATTTATCCTCCACGCAAGTGACTCAGACGGACTTGCCGGACGGTTGATGCAACTGTAGAAATCAACGAAGGAGTACAGGAAGCGTAACGTTAGTGGAGCGGCGTACGACGACCCCCGCGTAGCCGTAGCGGTCGGGCGTTTTGACGAAGTTGTAGCGATAGCGGAAGCGTAGTCAAAATGCAAGGCCATCCGACACGGCGTCAAGTCATTACGGGAGTCATGGCGCACAGCGTAGCAACGCGAAGTTGTGCGTCGTGACGGACGGAGGACGAACGCGGGCCGCCGAAGGCATTAATTGCCAGGTCATTTTTCGCTGCTAAAATCGGATGGATCCATTTTAGCTTTCGCGAAAAATCCTGGCGCGCTTATGTGGAATTCACTAAATTCTAATCTAAAGCATATGAAGAAATCAGATTAAAACGCGATTTTGGGAAATGAAATCCGCATTCGTTGCAAAAATATTATCGCAACTCAATATAGCTTGAAATATAGGGATATAAGCAAGCCCATGTTCGATGCCTCAGTTTCTAATCTTATACCCCGTCTTAAACACCCACCCTACAAAAGTCAGGCAGATGATAAGAAAGCCAAACGTCATACCAATGCTCATGCCGATGTGCACATCGGCGACGCCGTAGAAGCACCAGCGAAAGCCGCTGATCAAATAGACCACTGGATTGAACAGGGTGATTTTCTGCCATAATGGCGGCAGCATAGTGATCGAATAGAACGCGCCGCCCAAGAATGTGAGCGGGGTGACGATCAACATCGGAACCACCTGCAGTTTCTGGAAATTATCGGCCCATAGGCCGATAATGAAGCCAAATAGACTGAAAGTAATAGCAGTGAGCACAAGAAAGGCACTCATCCATACAGGATGGGCGATCTCGTAGGGCACGAAAATGCGGGCGGTGCCCAGAATAAGTAGCCCCAAGATCACCGACTTGGTCGCCGCCGCCCCCACATAACCGATGAGTATCTCGATCCACGAAACCGGAGCTGATAGCAGCTCATAAATAGTGCCTGACCACTTGGGCATATAGATGCCGAATGAAGCATTGGATATACTTTCGTTCAGTAAACTCAGCATGACCAGTCCTGGGATAATGAAGGCGCCGTAACTGACGTCGCCAATGTCGCCCATACGCGAACCGATGGCTTTACCAAATACGATGAAGTACAGCGATGTGGTCAGCACCGGTGCAGCGATGCTTTGCCACACAGTACGAAAGGTGCGTGCAATTTCAAAGTGATAAATGGCGCGAATACCATAGAGGTTCATTACAGTATCTCCTTGGGCTGATGCACCAGACTGACAAAGATGTCCTCCAGTGAACTCTCGCTGGAGCTTAAGTCTTTGAATTCGATATTGTGTTCACCGAGTGAGCGCAATAGCTCAGCAATACCGGTTTCTTCTTTTTGGCTATCGAAGCTATAAACCAGCGTGCGTCCACCGTCGGAGAGCGCTAATGGCCAAGCGCTTAGCTCGGCCGGGATGCTGTCCATGGTCTGTCGCAAAGTCAGTGTGAGCTGCTTTTTGCCGAGCTTGCGCATCAGTACCTCTTTGTCTTCAACAACAATCAGTTCACCTTTACTGATGACGCCGATGCGGTCTGCTATGTCTTCGGCTTCTTCAATGTAATGAGTGGTCAGAATGATGGTGGTACCCTGCCCACGCAGTTCGCGCACCATGCGCCACATGTCGTGTCGTAACTCTACATCCACGCCGGCACTCGGCTCATCAAGGAACAATATCGTTGGCTCATGCGCGAGGGCTTTGGCAATCAGCACGCGGCGTTTCATGCCGCCCGATAAGGTCATGATTTTTGCGGCGCGTTTGTCCCACAAGGACAGATCGCGCAGCACTTTTTCCAGGTAGGTTGCGTTGGGTGCCTTGCCGAACAGTCCTCGACTGAATTTGATCGTGGTCAAGACCGACTCAAACGCGTCCGTATAGAGTTCCTGGGGCACCAACCCGATGCTGGCCCGCGCCGCGCGATAGTCTCGCACGGTGTCGTGACCGTCGGCGATGATGGTTCCGGAGGTGGCCTTGACGATGCCGCAGATGATGCTAATCAGCGTCGTCTTGCCCGCACCATTGGGTCCGAGCAGGGCAAATATCTCGCCGCGTTTTATCTCCAGGTTGATTTTATTGAGTGCTTGGAAACCGCCGGCATACGTCTTGTTAACGTCGCGCACGAAGATAATGGGATCGGAATTTTCGGCGGCTGCGGGCATTGTTTTTATGAATGTAATAGGTTATGCATAAGGACTCTTTCGCACTGCGAGTGATTGTATAAGTGATTGTTTATTTTGCCCTGATTGTACGGGGACACCCCACTAAGCGATTTTTAAACTTCAAAAGCTTCTGGACTGGCAAAATTTCAACGCTTTTCCCACTCTTCGAGGAGCTTGTCATCGGCCAATGCCCTTTGTTCCGCTCCGCCTAACAAGTAATAATCTAGGTTTGGATACTTTGTATTCATTTCAAGAGTAATTAACAAAAATAACTTTCAAGACCATTTTTTTACTGGTTAACAGGCAAATGCGCATAAAAACAGTTTGCGGATAACTCAGAATGTAAACCGAATGCTGCAATCGGCTGTTGAGGGGCATCCTTAGTTTAAAGCATCATCCCATTTCAACCGTTAAAAAACCATAACACCTCAAACTAAATACACAATTTGTATCAATACTTATACGTACTAAAAAATCAGTTGCTCCACAAAGGCCAATCGCTTGCTCTCCAGTGTAAAGAGCAATCCTATCCGATGGTTTTTAATCATTTTACGATTGTTCACGCAGCTATACCCACTGTCTCCCGTAACAAAAGCCGGTTCCAGCACCCAAAGCCGACATGTCCTGGAAATAGTCATTCTTGGTTTGTCATACACACGAAAGTTAACGGGCTGGTGTTGACCGTGGCAATCGGCGTAAAACAGCGTAACGAGGCTGATTGTTGAGGGCGGCTTATTTTTCTGATCACCACGGCGGCTTTCGTTAGCTATGCTGACTTCAAGCCTTATATTTTACATAGACTGCCAATGTGTAACTTCTACTTAATTGTTAACTTAACAACAATGTTAGAGCGAGTTTGTTTTCGTTGTAGATAATCCTACATAACGAATATGTCCCGCCGACATCTGAAAAGTCGGCGATAGCAGAGACGTAAATTTGTCGGTTCGCGCAAGACAGTAAATAGACGGGTTTCCGGGTGAGCTGTCATCCAGCGTAGCTACGGCGTATTTTATTGGCAAGCATATTGCTTATGTTTCGTTATGTACAATAGGTTATAAAGGATGGCAGGTTATAAAACATGACTATAATTCAACACGGCCGCGAACCGTTTTCGCACAATAAACTCACCCTTGCCGTTTCGGCGGCGCTGGCCATGGGCCCCCTACCGCTGCTTGCAGCACCCACGGACGGCGTAGTCGTCAGCGGCGACGCGACGATCGGTCAAGCGGGCGCAGTAACCACCATTACCCAGTCCACGCCGAAAGCGGCGATCAACTGGCAGGGCTTCTCGATCGGCAGCGGCGAAACGGTCAACTTCCAGCAGCCGGACGCCCATTCGATTACCCTCAACCGCGTGCTGGGCAATGAACGGAGCGTGATCGACGGGGCGCTGAACGCCAACGGGCAGATCTTTCTGATCAATTCCAACGGTGTACTGTTCAACCAGGGTAGCAGCGTCAATGTCGGCGGATTGGTGGTGAGCACGCTGGACATCAGCGACGAAGATTTCGAAGCCGGCCGCTATGTCTTTCAAGGCAACGACGGCAGCGGATCGGTGATCAACATGGGCACACTCAGCGCGGCCGACCAAGGCTACGTGGCGCTGCTGGGCAAGAAGGCGATTAACCAAGGCGTTATCAGCGCCACCCTCGGCACCGCGGCGCTGGGCGCCGGTGAACGAATCACCCTCAACTTCAATGGTGATTCGCTGCTGAGCGTGAGTATCGACCAGGGCATGCTTAATGCGCTGGTCGATAATCAGGAAGCGATTCATGCCGATGGCGGCAAGGTCTTCCTCAGCGCCCGCGCGGTCGACGCAGTGCTCGGCAGCCAGGTGAACAACAGCGGGCTGGTGGAGGCGCGCACGCTCAACGACCTCAAAGGCGAAATCGTGGTCCAGGCTTACGGCGGCACCGTGAACATCGACGGCACCTTGGACGCTTCGGCCCCGAACAGCGGCGACGGCGGTTCGATCGAGACCAGCGGCGGCAAAGTGAAGATCGCCGACAGCGCGGTCGTTACCGCTCGTTCAGAAACCGGCGCGACCGGGCAGTGGCAGATCAATTCCCAAGGTTATACTATAGCGGACAGCGGCGGCGACATGTCCGGGACCTTCCTCACCAATCAGCTTGATAGCGACAAGACCAAGCTGACCATCAACTCCGTTCAGGGCGGCAGTTCCGCCGGCGATATTAATGTTAAAGACACCGTGAGCTGGAGCAGCAATGCCAAGCTCACTTTGCAAGCCAGCAACGATCTCAACGTCAATAAGGCCATTACCGCCGGCGGAGACTCGTCCGGTGTCACTCTGACCGCCGGGCAAAACGTCAATATCAATGACGCGATCGCCTTAAGCGGTGACCATGCGACACTGGCGATGCAGGCCACCGCCGGCAATGCCAACGTCAATGCGGCCATTACCGCCGGCGGAGACGCGGCCGGACTCACACTCACTGCCGGGCGCGATGTCAATGTCAAGTCCGGTATTACGTTAAGCGGCGACCATGCGGCTCTGGCGATGCAGGCCGCCAACGACGTCAACGTCAATGAGGCCATTGCCGCCGACGGAGACGCGGCCGGAGTCACTTTGACCGCCGGGAACAACGTCAATGTCAACAATGCGGTGAATTGGAGCAGCAACGCCAGGCTCGCCTTGCAAGCCGCCAACGACGTCAACGTCAATAAGGCCATTAGCGTCGGTGGAGACTCGTCCGGCGTCACGCTGACCGCCGGGAAAAACGTCAATATCAATGACGCTGTTACGTTGAGCGGCAACCACGCGACGCTGGCGATGAATTACGGCGGCGATTACAACATTCTGACCCCGGCGAGTTTCAGCGGCACGGTGCTCGATTCCAACGGCAAACCGGTCGCGAAGCAGGACACTAGCGGTGGAGTGTACGGCAGCGTGACGCTGTCCGGCAGCAACAGCGGCTTGAAGCTCAACAACCAGAGCTACACGCTGATCCGCGGCATGGACGATTTTGCGGCCATCAGCGGCGTCACCGGCAAATACGCGTTGGCAACCAACCTCGATGCGACGGACTGGAGCAGCGCCCATACAGGGGCTTTGACGGTGGTAGATTCACTATCGGGCGTGCTGACCGGTCTGGGCCACACCGTCAGCAATCTGACCATCCAGTCGTCAGGCTCAAGTCTCGGCCTCATCGGTACTGCTGCTAATCCCACGACGATTCGCGACATCGGTATCGTCAACGCCGATATCGCCAGTATAGACATAAACGACCACAGTACATCTGCCAACGTGTTGGTTGGAAACTTTCTGGGCGGCAACATTTACAACGTTTACAGCACCGGCAAACTCAAGGCAGGAGGCTCATCATCCGGTCTCGTCGGATATTTAGTGGGATCAATATTCGATGCATTTTCAACTGTCGATATCCTTGCTCCCAGTGGGGCCGGTTTGATAGGCGGCGTTGCACGGGGCTCGGTCAAGAACGTTCATGCGGCAGGAAATATTCATTGGCAGGGCGGACTGGGAAACCAAAGTGGTGGCTTGATCGGTACTATGGATAATTCAAACATATCCAATGCCTATGCTTTGAGTGACATCATCGGCATCACCGGCAGCACTAACCCGACAATTTGGCTTGGCGGTTTGGTCGGTCGCATGACAATTTCTGCGGGAACTCCCGTTTCTATCAAGGATTCTTTTGCAACGGGCAATGTCACAGGCGGCACTCAGATTGGTGGGCTTATAGGTAATATTAATGTGACTGGCTCCGTCGAGACTTCAGTTACCGTCACAAACGACTATGCAACCGGGAATGTGACCGGCAAGTATTCGTCCACATACAGTGCCGGCGAAGGTATCGGCGGATTGATAGGCTACGCTAATCTGGGACCAGGGACGGGGAAATTAACCATGGACCACGTCTATGCTACCGGCAACGTTACACTTGATGCCAGTTACGCAGGTAACGGAGGTTATGTCGGCGGATTGATCGGCAACTTGACCACTAAAGCCGGCACGATTACGAATTCTTATGAGACCGGTAATGTTTACGCGCCGACCGCAACCAATGTAGGCGGTTTGCTCGGCTATGTGAATGACGGTCGTACTGGATACACGTTAGACATCAGCGGTTCTCACGCTGCTGGGAATGTCACGGGCAAGGCAAATGTAGGCGGTTTAGTTGGTCAATTTAGAGTCTATTTGAACTCCGGACCAGCCGGAACCATCAGTAATTCATCTGCGAGCGGTACAGTTACCGGGAGTACAGGCGTTGGCGGTGTGATCGGGCTATCAAGTAAAGCGAACGTCAATTCCGACGTGTATTACAACGCCGACGGGTGTCCGGACAAAGCCCAAGGGTGTCCCGCTTTCGGCAATACCGGCAACGCGGTGAATAGCGCCGGAAGCAATAGCAGCCATGGTTTGACCGGAAGTCAGGTTCCCGACATGCAGTTCTACGTAAACGGGACTATTAATGATGTGTTAGCTGGTCGTGCAGCTGCACAAGCTGCAGCGGACGCGGCTGCACAGGCGGCCGCGAAAGCCGCCGATGCGGCTGCAAAAGCTGCGGCGGATGCGGCCGCGAAAGCCGCCGCCGATGCGGCTGCAAAAGCTGCGGCGGATGCGGCCGCGAAAGCCGCCGCCGATGCGGCTGCAAAAGCTGCGGCGGATGCGGCCGCGAAAGCCGCCGATGCGGCTGCAAAAGCTGCGGCGGATGCGGCCGCGAAAGCCGCCGCCGATGCGGCCGCGAAAGCTGCGGCGGATGCGGCCGCGAAAGCCGCCGCCGATGCGGCTGCAAAAGCTGCGGCCGATGCGGCTGCAAAAGCTGCGGCCGATGCGGCTGCAAAAGCTGCGGCCGATGTGGCCGCGAAAGCCGCCGCCGATGCGGCCGCACAGCAGGCCGTCACTCAGCAAGCCGCCACTCAGGCGGCGGAAGTCGCGGTTGCCGGGACCGTATCGCAGGTGGCCTCGACCCGGATCGCCGATGTTCAACGGCAGACCGGCTCCTCAGCTGCCGCCGCCGGTATCCTGGCCGGCGCGAACACCGTTTCGGCCCCGGCGCCATCCTCAATTGACAGCAATATTGTTTCCATCGAACCCGACAGCTATTCCGCGCATGTGCAGCGTATCGAGGTCGATGGAGTGGTTTATAACTTAGATGAAGAGGGTAAAACCGAGGGGGCTACAACTGAATAGTTCAACATCCGATAGTCGCAACATCCTGCGTTGCGGGGTCGCCACGCAGGTCCACATTTAATTTTTTGGAGAAAAAACATGAATCGATTTTCAAGACACACCGGCAACGTTATTTCAGCGTTAGCATTATTGCTTGTGTCCTCCTATGCTTATGCCGTCGATTGCCCCGGCGGAAGTAATTTTTACTACAGCGCAACGGGCTCAGTGACGCCGACCACCACAACGATCAACGTTGCGGTGGCGTCCAATTTCAAGGATGCCGCGAAAGACTTGGCCAACGGCTACGTCGCCGGCACGTCCTATAAAGTCAACCTGTGCCAAGGTTCGTCCGGCACCATTTCTTCCAGCATTAACGGTGGTAATCCGTATAACATCGCATTATTCCTGTCCGCCGATCAAAGTTTTGCGGATGCGGTGACCGTAGCTTTGGGAAGCTCATTTCCTTATGCCAACGGCGTACCGGTGTTTTTGCTGTCGCCCAATGCTTACGGTTCCCATGTTGCGGCGGATTATTTTGCGACAGGGCAAACGCATGGCGCTACGGCAGATGGTCTGACATCATACGTGATCCTTAATCATGCTTCCGGTACACCTGCCGCAGGTACGATCGCGATCGCAAATCATAGCAGCGCACCTTACGGCATTGCTGCGAGTACCCAAATTTTATATCCAATGGGAGGTGGAACGCCTCCCAATGGATCGGGATACTCGGATTTGAGTACTCCGGCGACATATATTTATAACGCGACCACTAATACCGCATCGGCATGTAATGGCCTGGTTTCGGGTAGTCAGTGGCAATGCGAGTACAACAATGTCGATCTCACTTTGACGGCTATCGACAGCAATTCGGTAACCGGCGGATTTGTCGGCTGGTCCCAGGTGTGCAATTCCACTACCTATCCGACAAATCGATATGTGAAGTTCCCGGATTATGTGCTCGCACAGTACGGCGTTCTAATCGATATTGCCGATAGCACTCAGGAAACCGTCGCGGCGAATCTAGTGTCTTACATGGATGTTGGATCGGGCACATGGAACACGTTTTTGACTAACCACTGCTACGTAACGTTTTGAGTTTTTTCCTGATTTAATTGACCGGTCAAGCTAAAAACAGGGTTACGTTTTTTGCTTCGCTCGCCGGTATGCCGGCCGCCGCGCCTGCGGCGGCTGGCTTTTTCCTCCAGACATTATTATCGATTAAGCACATGAACCGACATTCTTGCTCCGCCGCCGCTGCAAAGCGCCGGCTATTGATTCTTTTCGCCCTGGTTCCGGGTTGTAGTTTTTTCGGCGTCAGCCAGGCTGCGCCCCCCGAGATACCCAACTACCGCGCCGGCGACGCGGTCAAGGACGCGCAACCGCCGCGCCGTCCCACGCCGCGCGAGTCGCCCGAGCCGGAAATCGTCGAGCAGGACACCCGTCCGCTGGTCCTGCCCAAAGGCGAAACGCTGATGGTGCGCGAGTTCCGGTTGGAAGGCGCCGAGTTTATTCCGGAAGCCGAGTTGCAGGCCGAACTCGCTCCCTATAAGGGCCGCGCGCTCGACATGGCCGAAATCCAGAAAGCCGCCGCGAAGATCACCGCGCTTTACCGGGGCCGGGGCTACCCAGTGGCGCGGGCCTATGTGCCGAAGCAGGACGCCACCTCGGGCGTACTGACTATCCGCATCATCGTCGGCAAGTACGGCAAGTTCACGCTCGACAATCAGTCGCTGGTCAGCGACGGCATGCTGCTCGGTATGTTCGAGTCGTTGCAGGGGGATAAAGCGGTGTCGCGGGCCGACCTTGAGCGCGCGATGCTGCTGGTCGACGACATGCCCGGAGCGGCATTGCCCAAGCTCACAATCGTGCGAGGAAAAGCTGTAGGCACCTCGGATTTCAGTATCGGCGTGCCCAAGGACCAACGGGTCAAAGGCTATCTCTTAGGCGACAACCTGGGCTCGCGCTACACTGGCGAGTATCGCCTGAGCGGCGGCGCGTCGTTGAATTCGCCGTTGGGCTTTGCCGATCAGCTCAACCTGCGCGGGATGGTCAGCGACGGTACCGGGCTGGTCAACGGCAGCGCGTCGTACAACTTCCCGCTGATGGATAACGGTCTTCGGGCGGAATTCTCGGCGGCGGTGACGACTTACGAACTGGGCTCCACTTATTCCAATCTCAATGCGACCGGCGATGCCTTTTATTTTGAGTCAACGCTGAGCTATCCGCTGCTGCGCAGCCGCGAGGAAAGTCTTTACCTGGCGTTCGGAGTGGCGAAAAAGCTGCTGCGCGACAACATCGGCGTGTCGAATCTCAGTATTTCCAGGGAGGCTGAAACCGCCACCTTGAGCTTGCGCAATGAACATTGGGGTTCTTTATTCGGCATGGGGCTCTACAGCAACGTGACCGGAGGCTTTACCTACGGCAATCTCGATTTCGACGACCCTGCGCAGAAAGCGCTGAACAAAGCCGGAACCAACACCGCCGGTGATTACGCGCGGCTTAATATTGATTTTTCCGCGATGCTCTCGCTGAGCCCGTTGTGGAGCCTGAACGCTACGGCCGGCATGCAGAAGGCGCTGTTGGACAAGAATCTCGATTCCATCGAGCAGATAAGCCTGACTTGCAGCAGCTGCGGCGGCTTGAAGGTTTACCGCGAGACGGTGACCGGCGACAACGGTTTCATGGTGGGCACCGAACTACGCTATGCCCTGCCGGAGTGGGGCGGTATTAAGCATGCGGCCGGCGTGTTCGCCGACACAGGAGGCGTCTATGTGGAGCATACCGGTTATGCGCTATATAACAGCGTCCAGCTGTCCGACGTCGGCGTGGGTTATTACGCGGGCTGGGGGCCTTTCAATAGCTTGGTCCAGTTCGCGCATAGCATCGGACCGATCCCGGCTGCCGTGGCAAGCGCGGACGACTACCGGATACGGGCGCAGATCGGCGTGACTTTCTGAACGCTAAAGGAGACATCGATATGAATTGGGAATGCTTGGAGACGAAGGGCGAGGACATGTGCACCGTAGGCGGGAAGGGGAAATGAGACGATGAGCTTGCTGGCAGGGGCGAAGGCGATTTTATCCGGTTGCCGCTTCGGTGTTCTCGGCTTGGTCGTTTCTCTGGCGCTGCATGCGCTGGTGGCTATGAGTATATTCAGCGAAAACCGGACTAAGCCGCCCCTAAACGAAGAACTGGTCGTGCAGTTCGTCGGCATGGTCAGCAACCGTCAGATTGATCAGAAGCAGAAGGGCGACGACAGCCCGCGCAGTGCACAGAAAGCGCCCGTGCCGCCGCTCCAGGAGGTCGCGAAAAAGACGGCGAAGAAAGCACAGAGTCCGGTAAAGCCGAAGAAACTGCCGGAGAAGATCGAGACCACGCCCACGCCGGCCCCAGTCGAGCAGGCGATGCCCAAAGGGGCTGAAGTGCAGCAGGTGCAGCAAACCTTAATGCCGCGCGAATCGGAAGCAAGCCTGATCCGTAAGTATCTCGCCGGTCTTAAGCAGGATATCCAGAAGCATCTGGAATATCCGCAGGAAGCGCTCGACAGCGGTTACATAGGCGCGCCGGTGATCCGCTTTACCATTACCGAGAGCGGCGATATCCTGCCGGGCTCGCTGGCCATCAATAAGAGCAGCGGTTCGGACCTGCTCGATGAAAAGGCGCTGCAGGCGGCACGAGGCTCCGCACCGATGGCGAAGCCACCGCGGCAGATGACGGTGACGATTACGCTGGCATTCACCCAGGACGGGTGATTTAGCTCCGATTATCGCCGATTCAATTCGAGCTGGATGGGATGAAACGCCCGCAATAGGTCGCTGACTCATCCATCCATCTGGATTAGCTCAACAAGGACGTCAACTGCCTGAATTAAGGACGATTTGGGCAGACGACAGGGATAGTTGCACGGAATGATTTTAAACAAATAGAACGGTAACGAAAATACTATGAACCATACTTTGAATTTTTCCGAAACCGCCATCGTCGATGGCACGCTGTGGCTGCTGGCCTGCTTCTCAGTATTGACCTGGAGCGTGATTTTGCTGAAGTCCGGCGAACTGCTTTGGCACCGCTACCGGATGAATCAACTGATGCCGCAAATCAATCTTAACGAACTGATTGCCGGTGGAACGGAGCAAAATCCACTGCAAGGCAAGCAATTGGCAACACCGGTCGGCCGCTTATGGCAGGTGGGCCGACAGACCTATGTCATGGCCAGGGCGCAATCCCGGAAAACCCTGCACCATTCCGCCGCCTGGCATGAGCTGATCGAACGCAGCCTGCGTCAGCAACTGCAAAAGGAACGCGCCTTGTTCGATTCCGGCCTGGGCTGGCTGGCCAGCATTGGTACGACGGCGCCGTTCGTGGGTTTGTTCGGGACTGTCTGGGGCATTATGCACGCATTGAAAGACATCAGTGCGAAAGGCAGCGCCAGCCTGGAAGTGGTGGCCGGACCGATCGGCGAGGCTTTGATTGCGACTGCGGTTGGTCTGGCGGTCGCGATTCCGTCGGTGATTGCCTATAACATTTTTCTACGCCAGAACCGGCTGCGGCTTGCGCAATTGGAACATTTTGCCACCGATTTTTTACGCGCCTGCATTGAAAACGATTTAAGCAACGCTGACCGGGAGAACGATTATGTCCATGCACCTGCCTAACGACGACGAAGGCGGCGAAATGAGTGAAATCAACGTCACGCCAATGGTGGACGTGATGTTGGTGTTGCTGATCGTGTTTATCGTCACCGCGCCGTTGCTGACCCAGGTGGTGAAGGTTGAACTGCCGAAAACCGAACAGACCGAGCCGACGCCGGACAAGCACGTAGCCATCCTGGCCGTTACCGCCGGCGGCGAGGCGATGCTGGACGACAAGCCGGTGCCTCTGCCCAATCTGGAAGGCGAACTACAGGCCTTGCAGAAACGCGATCCCAACATTAGCGTTCAGTTGCAGGCCGACAGAGCCGCCGTATTCGATTCGGTAGCCAAGGTCATGACCAGCGCTCAACGCTCCGGGATCGGCAAGTTGTCCTTCGTGACAGTGGAGCAATAAGATTGGGTATCAAATAACCTGAATTCGGAATAAGCCATTAAGCTGAATGCAAGAGATTGACCTTGGTCAGAGACAAAGTGAGCTGGCAATAGGCAGTGATGCCCGCCATCAAGTTGACCGAAAAATTAAAGTAGAGCGGGTGAAGCGTGTGCTCAATCCGGCGTTATCGAACACGGTGTCGATCAGCGAATGGCGGCGCACGGGCTTCATGTTTTCCTTGAGGGGGTGATCAGATGGAGCCAGTGCTTCAGTGAGCCATTGAGCGTTATAGCCGGTAGTTTTCATGGTAAATAGTAACAACTACCTATTTGTTTGCTAATCACGTTTGGAATATCCTGTTAAAAAGACAGATGAATGTTGGGTGGGGTTTATGCATTATCCAATCAATAGTCCTAACGTTAAAGCTTCCGGAATCATTGAGGTTTTTTCACCCTATGACGGAAAACCAGTCGGTTCGGTTGAATGTATTGATGCCGAAGGCGCTGAGGTCGTTTTAAAAAACATGACCGAGGTTTTTCGTGACAGGAAAAACTGGTTGCCGGCTCATGAACGTATTGCCATTTTGGAACGTGTAGCCCTGACCATGCAGGCACGTTCCGAACAATTAATAGCCGTCGCCATTGCCGAAGGCGGCAAGCCTTATTCGGACACCCAAATTGAACTGTTAAGGGCTATCGACGGTATCAAAATTTGTATCGAATGCCTACGCTCCGAACATGGTACCGAAATCCCCATGCAGTTAAATCCGGCATCGATGAATCGACTGGCTTTTACTCATAGAGAACCTATCGGTCCTGTCGTTGCGGTCAGTGCGTTTAACCATCCGCTTAATTTAATCGTCCATCAGGTCGGTCCGGCGATTGCTGCAGGTTGTCCGATCATTATTAAACCGGCACGGGAAACTCCGCTATCCGCTTTTGCACTGGTTGAACTTTTTCACCAAGCCGGATTGCCGCTTGCTTGGTGTCAGCCGGTTATGATTGACGATAATAGGGTTACCGAAAAATTGGTGACGGATAAGCGTGTAGCCTTTTTCAGTTTTATCGGCAGTGCCGAGGTTGGCTGGGCATTACGATCAAAGCTGGCGCCCGGAACACGTTACTCTTTGGAACATGGCGGAGTTGCACCTGTGATTATTGCCGAGGATGCCGATCTTAATAAGATATTACCTTTAATGGCTAAAGGCGGCTTTTATCATGCGGGCCAAGTGTGTGTTTCCGTGCAACGCATTTATGCCCATCAATCCATCGCCTATAAAGTGGCGTCCGAACTTGCGGTATTGGCAGAGCTGATGTCAGTAGGCAATCCTGCAGATACCGGCACTGATATAGGGCCTTTGATCCGGCATCGGGAAGTGGATCGCGTTGAATCCTGGGTCAATGAAGCCATCGCCGAAAATGCCGAGTTGATCACCGGGGGCAAACGACTTTCTGCTTCGATGTATCGGCCGACGGTGTTATTCAACCCTTCGGTAAACAGCAAGGTCAGTCAACAGGAAATATTCGGTCCGGTTATTTGCGTTTATGCGTATATCGACATCGACCAAGCGATTGATCAAGCGAACGCTCTGCCCTATGCCTTCCAGGCCGCTATTGCGACCCAGAATATTGATACCGCCTTATACGCTTTTAAACATTTAGCCGCATCGACGGTGATGATTAACGACCATACTGCGTTTCGTGTCGACTGGATGCCGTTCGCCGGTTTGCGCGAATCCGGCTATGGAACCGGCGGTATTTCTTATGCTTTCCGCGATATGCAGGTTGAAAAAATGGCGGTCATCCATTCTTCAGCTTTGTAGTTAGTTATACAGAATACGATCCGCTGACCGTTTCGCCGAAAGCATTAACTGGCAAATCATTTGTCGCGCTTGAAAATATACGTCCATCCGCAATGGATAGGCAGAACAGGGGACGATCCTATTGTAAATCCCTCAAAATTTCTGCCCCTACGCCTTGATCTGTTGTCTCACACGTATGCGTTTCGCCAACGTTCCCAACAGAAGGTATATCTATTTGATTGCCGCAGCCCCGGAGAGGGATGTCAATTTTGACCGATTTTTGTTGCAGAGGAAGATTCCCGGTTACTGTTAGTAAATCTTGGGAAGCATCCGATACGAGACCATCCCCTGTTGTGAAATTAATCAAACCGGACAATGTGGGTTGCCCCGTTCCAATTATCGAAACATAGGATATATTGGCTGGAAGGGGATGAGTTGTTAAGTCGTTAAGAACGTTCAGAGCTGGACTATTGGGTTGTAAATCTTGGATTGCAATACTGTTTGGGTCGATTTGCAAAGATAGAAGATTGCAAATACCGATGTTACCGGAAATATTGAGGATATCGAAATTATTGTGACAGGCATCGGCCCAGAAACTTCCTTGATGCGGTGTCCCAACGCTAATGAGTTTGACAACATCTCCCCGATACGGAATTGTCGTTACGGCATTTAACTCGCGCGCCAATCCTTGCAGATATTCTCTTGCAGCAAGACCGCCCATGCTGTGGCTAATCAGCAGAACCTGCGTTTTTCCGGGGTTTGCATCTAAAACCGATTTAATGATTGCGGCTAGTTCGCCACCCTGCACATCAAAAGATAAACCCTGATTATCAGAGAAATTTAAGGTATAGAAGTCGCCAGCGTTGCCGGTACACGAAACAGACTGGCTTGGGTTGACTGGGCAGCTGATAGTTGTCGTTTTTGTGACTTGGTTGTAAGTCGGTATTCCGCCGAATATCCAGGTGGCATTGTTGATCAGGTAGTCTCTATAGGGTATCCATGTGTCGGCAGAAGACGCTATGCCATGAATAAATATGACAGGGTACAATACCGCTCCACACCCGGATTCTTTCAGCCAAACGGATATATCCCCCTGGTCCTGCGGCGAAACATCGTTCGGTCCCAAGTAATATATATGGTTGTCGGCGGAGGAAAAGCCCACATAAGCGTTGGTGTTGGGGTAATAGCGGTAGGTAAAGGTCGAAACGGATTGCACGCCTGATACCAATGGTGAAAACAGGTTGGGGTAGAACGTTTGCGCCCAATTCAACACGCACTCTATGTTGGGCTGAGCCGCGGCATCAGCTTTCACAGCGGAGTCAATAGCCGCTGCTGTGTTGCAAAATATAAAGAAAAATATCAATCCTAGTCCGCGCGTTAGCAGGGAGTCGTTTTTGCGTTGTTGATGGTTCATAGTATTTTCCCTCGGCACAGAAACAAGGTAGCCGCAGACGGGTAAGTGATCTCGCCCATTAATAGGACTTCTAGGCGATACGGGTTTCTTGTCAAAACTTTTAAATACTATATGGGTAAAACCAGCCGTAGTCGGTACGGCAGCGCACTAACGGGCTGCTGAAAGCGTTAACAATTTATTTGTTGAGTTAATTTATTTCGAGCATAAAGCCATAGTGCGTGCGGAATAACGCGATAAACTGCAGTATTAAATCCAGCGGTTTTTCGCAAGTGTGTTCGTTCGGATAACATTGCGCCGGCTTGAGGAGTCCCAGACGTTTGTTATTACAAGCTCAGGCTTACCGGCGATTATGTTTGAGCAGCGTAGAGCGGGTTCTTTCACGGATGCGGTTGGAGCAATTTCGCCACCAACCCGGTCCAGCCGGTCTGGTGTGACGCCCCTAAGCCTTTGCCGTTATCCCCGTGGAAATATTCGTAAAATAGCAGGTAATCTTTAAAATGCGGGTCGTTTTGCAGTCTTTCATCGCAACCGTTTACGGGTCTGCGACCATTTGAGTCTTTGCGGAAAATCCGGGTAAGTCGCCGGGATAATTCATCCGCAACTTCATCGATAGATAAAAATATTCCCGATCCGGTCGGGCATTCTATTTTAAAGTCTTTGCCGTAGAAACCGGCAAAACGCCTGAGCGAAGTGATCAACAAATAATTGACCGGAAACCAGACAGGGCCTCGCCAGTTGGAATTGCCGCCGAACATGCAGGACTCGGCTTCACCCGGCTGGTAGTGTACGCCCATGGGCGTGCTGGCACAGCTAACCACGTAAGGCTGATCATGATAGGCACGCGACAGGGAGCGGACGCCGTAGTCGGATAGAAACTCAGTCTCGTCCAGCATCCGTTGCAGCAGTTTTTTCATCCGGTGTCCACGAAGCAGGGACAGCAAGCGGCGATCGCCGTGTCCCGGCTCGTTCCAGTCTGAGACTAATGCGGCCAAGTCGGGGCGGTAATCAAGAAACCATTTCATACGGCGTTTGAAGTCAGGCAGCTTATCAAGTAATTCAGGTTCGATAATTTCTACTGCATAAAACGGGATCAGCCCGATCATCGAGCGCACCCGGAGCGGAATCGCTTTACCGTCGGGGGAGCGCAGTACGTCATAGAAAAATTGGTCTTCTTCATCCCAAAGACCGATATGCTGATCGCCGCCGATGTTGCTCATTGCGTTGGCGATGTAGAGGAAATGTTCGAAAAACTTGGTCGCGATGTCTTCATAAACACGGTCATGCAAGGCCAGCTCCAGCGCAATGCGCATCAGGTTCAGGCAATACATCGCCATCCAGCTGGTGCCGTCGGCTTGGTCGATGTGGCCGCCGGCCGGAAGCGGGGCGCTACGATCGAACACGCCGATATTATCCAAACCGAGAAAGCCGCCCTGGAAGACATTGTTTTCATCGGCGTCCTTACGGTTGACCCACCAGGTAAAATTGATGATCAATTTGTGCATGATCCGTTCCAGGAAGTCGAGATCGCCAGTGCCATCGTTGCATTGGCATTCGGATTTATAGACCTCCCATGCGGCCCAGGCATGCACCGGCGGATTGACATCGCCCAATTTCCATTCGTAAGCCGGTATCTGGCCGTTAGGGTGCATATACCATTCCCGTGCCATCAGCAGCAGCTGGTTTTTGGCAAAGGCGGGATCGATCATTGCCAGTGTCACACAATGAAACGCCAGATCCCATGCGGCGTACCACGGGTATTCCCAAGTGTCGGGCATGGAAATGATGTCGGCATTGTTCAGGTGTTGCCAATCGCTGTTGCGTCCATTGAGACGCTGTGGCGGCGGCTGGATGGTTCCCGGATCGCCTTTCAGCCATTGCGGAATGTCATAGTAATAGAACTGTTTGCTCCAGATCATACCGGACAAGGCCTGACGTTGAATCAATCGGGCATCGGTATCCGTTATAGCCGTTTGCAGCTCGGCATAAAAATCGTCCGCCTCGTTGCGACGCTCAGCCAAAACGGCATCGAAGTCATTAAAAGGCTGTAAATTCTGATTTTTACTCAGGCGCAGACGCACTTCAACCTTGCCATGGGGCGGAACAGAAAAGCGGAAATGCCCAGCCGCCTTGGTGCCGTGTCGCTCCGGATTGACTGCGTGTCGATTGCTGTGGATGACGTAGTCATGAAAGGCATCCTTGAAATAGCCGGGAGTTTGCTGATGATATAAACGCGGTAGATTAGTTTCGTTATCGCAGAACAGCAGGTCGGGATCGCCGTCGAAATAGCAATGATAGCTGCCCAAGTCTGCGTGCTGAATCCTGATGCTGTCGGTTTCGTCGGCAAAAAGGGCAGGGCGGGTCGCATCGTAGCCCCAGCTCCAGGTATTACGAAACCAGAGTTGCGGCAGGATATGCAGCGGGGCGGCGTCGGTACTGCGGTTATGAGCGGTAATTAACATCAGGATGTCATCGACATCGGCCTTGGCGTATTCTATGAACACATCGAAGTAACGGTTGTCGTCGAATAGGCCGGTATCCAGCAATTCGAATTCCGGCCGATCTCTGCCGCGTTTGCGGTTCTCTTCAATCAGCGTCGTATAAGGAAATGCCTGTTGCGGATACTTGTACAGCATTTTCAGGTAGGAATGGCTGGGAGTTGCGTCGAGATAGTAATAAAGCTCCTTGACGTCTTCGCCGTGATTGCCTTCGCCATTGGTCAATCCGAACAAGCGCTCTTTGAGGATAGTATCCTGTCCATTCCATAGGCCCAAGCCAAGACACAGATGTTGTTTTTCATCGCAGAGGCCCGCGATGCCGTCCTCGCCCCAGCGGTAGGCGCGGCTGCGGGCGTGATCGTGGCTAAAATAGTTCCAGGCATCCCCGTCTTCACTGTAGTCTTCACGCACCGTACCCCATTGACGCTCACTCAGGTACGGGCCCCATAATCGCCAAGCTGCCTCGCCGCTATTTTGTGCCAGCATGCGATGTTTTTCAGTATTCACTTGGGATTTGTTGGCTGGTTTTGTCATGCTGGCTTCCACAATGGTTTAAGCATAATTCGGCAGTTACCGTAGGCCGGACAACTGCTTTCCGTTGCCCGACATTTGACTGCGGGAAAACCTATCCGGTACCACATCGACCGGCCTTGATGATAGGGGCATCACATATTTATATCTTTATGTCTGATACCCGACAGACACGCTATATATACCTGATTACGATCAGCTATACGACTTTTTAAGCCGTATATTACTGTTATGAAATCATATTCAAGAGGAACAATTATGAAACATTCAATGTTATTAATCTTGCTAATTGGGGCGCTTGCATTAAGTAACTGGAAAGAAGGTCAAGCACAGACCGGAAGCCAAGGAGGAAATACCGGTTCTTCCGATACGTCAGGCACCGGGAACGATTCGCAAAACCGGGGAAATGCGGGCTCCTACGACAAGAAAGACAGTCATCGTAATAAAAGAAATAAAGCAAACGCCGGAGTTCCGGGCGCTAAAGGCAGGGATAGTTCAGGTAGGGGGTCGGAATCGGGCACTGGAGGTGTGCCTCGATAATAAGGAGGGAGGCCACTTTTTTTATAAGAAACTGTGGTCTCAAATCTTTACTAATTTCAATCAAAATAACCCATTTGGCGCTTGCAGCCGCCAATAAGCGATGCAGGGCGTTATCGTTATTTGTGGCTGAGGTCTCGTAGGTCTTTGTTGTCGGTTGCAGCCTTTATAGAGTTAAGTACCGGAATTAGCGATATCTTTCAGCAATTCCAGTACTGAAACATCACAGGCTCCGCAGCCTGAGCAAGCGCCGGTCATTCTGGATATGCCGTCCAGATCGTCGATTCCATTATTCACTAGCTCTTTAATTTGCTCTTTAGTTGTTCCACTACAGTGACAAATAACGTCCTTTTTGTCCTGGTTAATATCATTCATAGTGTCTTGGTGCTTTCAGTATGCAGCCGTAAAGTACCTTAACGGGACACCGTTAGAGCACTTAGTGTGAGATCTACAGTAGAGTTCTAATGATTTTCAAGCCTGACTTAAACCAAGCTCGTGCAGTTGCATGTTGATTATTTTAAGCGCAGCCAAGACCGCAGCAAAAACCTGGTTGGAATGTACAGCGCGGGTTTTGCGTAATTCGCCGTCGCAATTCCAGGTGATGACGCACTCGGTTAAGGCGCTGGTATGTCCGCCTTTGGGGATACGTATTTCAAAATCGGCCAGGGCGGGCAGGGTGTAGTTATGCTGTTCCATCACTTTATTAATGGCATCGACGAACGCATCAAAGCCGCCGTTGCCGGAGCCTGAAGCAATATGCGTCGTGCCGATTACTTTGACCCGCAGGCTGGCGGTCGATTCCAAATCGAGGCCGCTGGTGATCGAGCAATTGAGCAGCTTGATGTGCTGGTAATTCTTGCTCTCCAGTACGTCGGCAATGATAAAGGGCAGGTCGTCGGTGGTGATGGTCTGTTTCGAATCGCCTAGGCTGACGATGCGGGCCAGCACTTTTTTCTGGTTTTCTTCGGATAGATCCAGTTCCAGCATTTCCAGGTTTTTTTTCAGCGACGCTTTACCGCTCATTTTGCCCAATGCATAGCTTCGGGTACGGGAGAAGCGTTCCGGGCCTAATTTGGTTTTGTACAGTCCGCCTTTTTGGTCGCCGTCGGCATGGATGCCTGCGGTCTGGGTGAAAACATCGGCACCGACTATCGGCGCATTGGCGGCGATACGTTTGCCGGAAAAGTTTTCGACCATTGCGCTGATGCGGACGATATGGCTTTCATCGATAGATAGTTGCATGTTCATTTTATCGCGCAATACAACGGCTACTTCAGCCATTGAGGCGTTGCCTGCGCGTTCGCCGAGGCAATTAACGGTGCAATGGATGGCATTTACCCCGGCGCGAACTGCGGCCATTACATTGGCGGTAGCCAATCCGTAATCGTTGTGCGGATGAAAATCGAATTGCAGCTTCGGATAGCGGTTGCACATGTCGCTGAAGCTTGACAATACTTCGTCAGGCGACAAAACGCCGAGGGTATCGGGCAGCATGAAATGGCTGATGCCGGAATGCTGTAAGTTATCCATCAAGCCGTAAACATAGTCCGGGTCATCGTGATAACCGTTCGACCAGTCTTCCAGGTAGACGTTGACTTTCAGGCCTTTTTCCAGCGCGTAGTTGACGGTTTGCAATACGTCTTCGGTATGTTGTGCGAGTGTTTTGCCCAGCTGTACGCGGCAATGCTTCTCGCTGCCTTTGATCAGCAGGTTGATTACTTCGCCGCCGGTTTCCAGTATCCAGTCAACGCTGCGCGTGTGATCGACAAAGCCCAGGACTTCAACGCGTCCGGCAAAGCCTTCCTGTTTCGCCCACTCATTAATGCTAGTGACCGCTTCTTTTTCGCCTTGAGAGACACGGGCGGAGGCGACCTCAATCCTGTCCACCCGTAGCGACTGCAGCAAGGCTTTAGCGATGCTGACTTTTTCTACGGGGGTGAACGAAACGCCTTGGGTTTGTTCGCCATCACGCAAAGTGGTGTCCATCAGCTGGATGTGTCTGGAATCGGTGGACATGATTGTCGCCTGTGTTCTCGATGTAAGCGGATTGATTAATATTTTGTTGGGTTAGACTACGCTAACTCGACCTACATGGTTAGAAGATTATTCATCCTCTGGATTCATGCCGAATATGTCATGAATTTCTCTGTGACAATTTGGGCACAGCGCAATAGTATTTTCCACCGCGTCAATACCATTCTTTGAAAGAGGTATCATGTGATGAACTTCAAGGAATGGCTCATTATTAGAGCGTTTGCGGAATGGAGCAGGGTGCTTGCATTTTCCACATATACCTTTGGCTAAATTCCGACATTGGATCACTACATCACGTCTTCGAGCGTACCGTGTTACGTTACTTTGAGTTTTTTCAGGAGGCTCTGTAGCGTTGTTGTTAATTTTGGATTGTATCTGGTCATCGGATAATTCAAAAGCCCGTGCTACAGTTTGTTTAAAGTCACCATCTACAGATTTAAAGCCTGCATATTTCTGAGAATGTTGGTTTAAAAAATCAGATATTGCCACTAAGTCGTGTTTGGTTCTAACCTCAAATCGAGGGCTATCTTTTTCTGTTCCAAATTTTACAATAGCAGCCCCAACCTGACCACAAACGGAAACATACCCACTATCTTTATAGTTGAAACGATACTGAGCAGGATTACTCTTACCTATGTTGACGTACCCATCATTATCTCCCGAATATTTCGAGCATAAAAAACCAACGGCTATATCGAATTGGGCCTTAGCATTAGGATGATGATCAAACCACGCTTGTGCTTGAGGTCTATCTAATAGGTTTCGAGATCGTTCTTCTGACATGTATTAACCTATATAAGCAGCGCGTAGAGGGATAAGCCAACGCGCAAATCCCAGCTACTTACGAATCTAAGCCCAAAGCCAAGGAAAGTTTTGCTTATGCTGTTGCTCGTACTGCGTGATCTTATCGACATGCTTTAAGGTCAAGCCGATGTCATCCAAGCCGCTTAATAGGTTGCCTTTGCGGAACGGGTCGATTTCAAAGCTGAAGCTGTTGCCTCCGGGTGTGGTTACCTGCTGGTTTTCAAGATCTACGACAAAACGCACGCCTTCGTTGGCGGCAATCTCGGCCATCAATTTGTCCAGCTGATCTTTATCGACTTTGATTGCCAGGATGCCGTTTTTAAAACAGTTGTTATAAAAAATATCGGCATAGCTGGTGGAAATAATGGTGTTAAAACCATAGTCGGCAATCGCCCAAGGCGCGTGTTCGCGTGATGAGCCGCAACCGAAGTTGTCGCCGACCACCAGGATTTTAGCGCCTTTGAATGCAGGCTTGTTCAGCTCGAACTCCACGTTATCGCTGCCGTCGTCATTAAAACGCCAATCGTGAAACAGGTGCTGACCAAAGCCGCTACGTTCAACTTTTTTTAAGAACTGCTTGGGGATAATCTGGTCGGTATCAACATTGCTGCGATTCATCAATGCTGCAATACTTTCATGTTTTTTGTACGGTTCCATAATTCTTTCCGATCTTAAAGTTTGCGAATATCGACAAAATGGCCTGCCGCCGCTGCGGCCGCAGCCATTGCAGGCGAAACCAAATGCGTGCGTCCGCCTTTACCCTGACGGCCTTCAAAATTGCGGTTTGAAGTCGATGCGCTACGTTGGCCTTTGGTCAGTTCGTCGCCATTCATCGCCAGACACATCGAGCATCCTGGGTCGCGCCATTCCCAACCGGCATCGATGAAGATTTTATCCAGTCCTTCATCTTCAGCTTGTTGCTTGACGTGATAAGAGCCGGGGACGGCAATCGCGGTAACGCCATTGGCAACTTTGGTGCCTTTTGCGACTTCGGCGGCAATCCGGAAATCTTCTATACGGCCATTGGTGCAAGAGCCGATAAAAACCAAATCAACGGGGATGTCGGTTATTTTGGTGTTTGGCGTCAGGCCCATGTAGGCCAGTGCGCTTTCGCAAGCTTTGCGTTTGATTTCGTCGGTAAAGCTTTCCGGCGCAGGCACGAGACCATCGACCCCAACCACTTGTTCCGGTGACGTTCCCCAAGAAACTTGCGGCGCAATATCGGCTGCATCCAACGTGACGGTTGCATCAAATTCCGCACCCTCATCGCTGGGCAGGCTTTTCCAGTAAGCTAATGCCTGATTCCAATACTGACCGGAGGGAGCGAACTCGCGACCTTTAAGGTATTCGTAAGTTTTTTCATCAGGAGCGACCAATCCGGCTCTGGCTCCAGCTTCAATCGCCATGTTGCACAGCGTCATCCGGCCTTCCATTGACAGGTCCCTGATTGCCGAACCGGTATATTCGATTACATAGCCGGTGCCGCCCGCAGTGCCGATCTTGCCGGTAATCGCCAGCGCAATATCTTTTGCCGACGCGTATTTGGATAATGCGCCATTGACCACGACCTGCATGGTTTTGGATTTTTTCTGCGGTAAGGTCTGGGTCGCCATCACATGCTCAACCTCGGAAGTGCCGATGCCGAATGCCAGCGCGCCGAAAGCACCATGCGTTGCGGTATGGCTGTCGCCGCAAACCACTACCATGCCGGGATGAACAAAGCCATGCTCAGGTACAACAACGTGAATCACACCGTTATTCGGGTTTTTCATATCGTACAGGTTCAGGCCGTTTTCGCGGCAGTTTTCAGCCATGGTTTCGATCTGTTTTTTAGCAATAGGATCGGCAATAGGCAGGTCGCGGTTTTTGGTCGGTACGCAATGATCCATCGTGGCAAGAATGCTGTGCGGATTGCGCACCTTGCGGCCCGACAAACGCAGGCCTTCAAAGGCCTGTGGGCTGGTGACTTCATGCATCAAATGCCGATCAACATAAAGCAAAGGAGCTTGCCCTGCCTCATCGACGACAAGGTGGCTGTCCCAGATTTTTTCATACATGGTCTTTTTCATAGCGTATTCCAAAGCGTGCATAGCGGCTCTAAGTCGAGCGTATGGCGTGTTACGGGGTCAATCAAAGCATAGTAAGACTATGCGTAACTGCATATTATCCCCTAAAAGAGATGTAATTTGCAATTTGGCAGAAATACTCTCGTATCAGAAGGTATTTACTAAGATGAGGGGTTGTATTAAAAAAATCAAGCGGTCTTTTGAGGTGGAATTGTTTTCCACAAACAAAAAAAACGCCCCATTGAGGGGCGTTTTTTGGCGTGCTTTGGATGAGCGGCTGTAGAAAGCCGCCCGTCTTTTTACAAGCTGTAGTACATATCGTATTCAGCTGGATGCGTGCTCATGCGAACACGAGTTACTTCTTCCATTTTTAATGCAATAAAGCCATCAATAGCGTCATCAGTGAAAACACCGCCGCGTGTCAGGAATTCACGATCATTGTCCAGAGCGTCTAATGCTTGGTCAAAAGAGTGGCAGACTTGCGGGATGTTTTTCGCTTCTTCCGCAGGTAAGTCGTACAAATCTTTATCCATAGCATCGCCAGGATGGATTTTGTTTTGAATACCGTCCAAGCCGGCCATCATCATGGCTGAGAATGCTAGATAAGGGTTTGCAGTTGAGTCAGGGAAACGTACTTCGATACGACGGCCTTTTGGGTTGTTAACAAAAGGAATACGGATAGAAGCTGAACGGTTACGTGCTGAGTAAGCCAACATAACAGGTGCTTCAAAGCCTGGGACCAGACGTTTGTAACTGTTAGTTGATGAGTTTGTAAAAGCATTCAATGCTTTAGCGTGTTTGATGATGCCGCCGATGTAGAACAGTGCAGTTTCAGACAGGCCGCCGTACAAGTCGCCTGTAAACAGGTTAACGCCGTCTTTAGCTAAAGATTGGTGTACGTGCATACCGCTGCCGTTGTCGCCAACCAGTGGTTTTGGCATGAAAGTCGCTGTTTTACCGTATGCGTGTGCAATGTTAGCAACGACATATTTCAATTCCAGAACTTCGTCGGCTTTTTTAACCAATGTGTTGAATTTTACGCCGATTTCGCATTGACCGGCAGTTGCAACTTCGTGATGGTGAACTTCAGTTACTTGGCCCATTTCTTCCAGCGTCAAGCACATTGCTGAACGCATGTCTTGGAAAGAATCAACTGGAGGCACGGGGAAATAGCCGCCTTTAACGCCTGGACGGTGACCGGTGTTGCCGTCTGGATAGACTTTTTCTGAGTTCCAACCCGCTTCTTCTGAATCGACTTTGTAGAAAGAGCCGCTCATGTCAGTGCCCCAACGGACATCGTCAAAAATGAAGAATTCGTTCTCAGGACCGAAAAATGCTGTGTCTGCAATGCCGGTTGATTTTAGGTAGGCTTCTGCGCGTTTAGCGATAGAGCGTGGGTCGCGTTCGTAACCTTGCATGTTTTTAGGTTCGATAATGTCGCAACGCAAGATCAGTGTGTTGTCATCAAAGAATGGATCCATAACTGCGGTAGATGGATCAGGCATTAAGATCATGTCTGATTCATTGATGTGTTTCCAGCCTGCAACTGAAGAACCGTCAAACATGTTGCCTTCTTCAAACGTATCTTCATCAATAGAATGGGCAGGAAATGTTACATGTTGTTCTTTACCGCGGGTGTCACAAAAACGAAAATCGACGAATTTTACGTCGTTTTCTTTAATCAATTTAAGTACTTTTGCTGCAGACATTTATTTCGTCTCCTGAGATGAGTTATATGGGATCAGCGTTTATGCCAAACGATGTAACGATACCATTTTTTTTGATGGATTAGCCACTAAAAAAACGAGGCGGAATAAACAGTGTTTTAAAAGCGAGAGGGGGCATGTTTTATGATGCCCAATTATGGTGCTATAGTGGCTCGACTCGCCCAAAGTTTGTGCGGATTATTTCTAGTTTGTTGTGTTAACTACATGATTAGGCGTACATTTAAATTATTTTTTATTTCTAATAAGTCTCTCAACCGATTGAAATTTAATGAAATAAATTTAGTGTGCTTGGGGTTTGTTATCTGGTGATCTATCGCGAAAATGTAGTTGGCATTTTACTTGCTTTTGGTTTTTTAGGAGGCATTTTGCTTTAAGTTTAATCAATTCTTAAGGATTTAATTATGAAAAACCATCTAAACAACAATCGTTTTAAACTAAAGCCGGTGGCTTTAGGAATAGCGCTGGTTTCTGTTTTTGGTGTGGCACAGGCGAAGAGTCTAACTGAAGCCAGCACTTTGCTTGAAACGGTAGGTGATCCTAACGAAAGCCAGTTCATGAAAAATCTTGGATTGAAAATCGGTGGCTGGGCTAACGCCGGAGTCACCTACAACGCGGCAAACCCTGATAATAATTTCAATGGGCCGGTTACCTTCGGTGATCGTTCTGCCGAATTCCAGTTAAATCAATTAAATATATTTGTACAACGTGCCGTAGCAGCAGAAGGCGACGCCTGGGATTTCGGCGGACGTTTCGATGCGATGTTCGGTACCGATGCTATTTTTACCCAAGCATACGGTGTTCCCGCATTTGATGTGAATACCGGGCAGCCTTTGAACCGGAACCATTGGGATCTTAATATGATCAACGGCAATGATAACCGCTTTTACGATATCGCACTGCCCCAGGCCTATGCCGAGGCTTATGCACCTATCGGCAATGGCTTGAATATCAAGGCCGGTCACTTCTATACGCCAATCGGCTACGAGACAGTTCCTGCGCCTGATAACTTTTTCTATACCCATGCTTACACCATGCAATATGGCGAACCGTTCACCCATACCGGCGTGATGGGAAATTATACAGTTGATAAAAACTGGGCCGTCATGGGCGGTGCCACTACCGGCAGTGCTACCGGCGGCTGGGATGGCGGCTGGGATAAGCAGTTGGGCAATTGGGGCGGCTTGGCAGGTGCTACCTGGACCAGCGACGACAAGGATACTTCAGCCAATATCAGTGGTACCTACGGCGGCACATCGGAACACAGCAGCCAATCCTGGGGTCTATACAGTATGGTGCTGAAGCATAATATCACGGCTAAAACCCATCTGGTTTTGCAACATGATCATGGTTATGCCAATGGCGTTCTGACTTCTGTTCCGAATGTCGATGCCGAATGGTATGGCATCAACTCCCATTTAACTTACGACATTAAAGATAACCTGACCGCGGGTGTTCGGGCTGAATGGTTCCGCGATCAAAACGGTTTCAGGGTTTGCTCTCCTGGTCGCGTCGCTGCAGCAACCAATGGTGCGGGCAGCAGTTTTGCCGCGGCCGGTAATTTTACCTCTACCTGTAATGCCGGCAATGGCGCCAGTTACTATGGAATTACTGCGGGTGTGAACTGGAAGCCGATGAAATGGCTGAATATTCGCCCGAATGTCCGCTATGACTGGGTGGATGGAGCAAATGCTGCCACAGGCGGTCAGTACCGTCCTTTCGGTAATAACAAGCAGGATCAATTTCTGTTCTCTACCGATTTCGGAGTCAATTTCTAACGCAGTTTGATGGGAACGGCTTAAGTAGGTGGCGATGCTTTTCTGCATCCCTACTTAAGCTTGAGATCACGCTGGATATTAAATTTATACAAGAGGCTCAAATGAAACTAATAACTGCTGTTGTTAAACCCTTTAAGCTCGACGATGTTCGCGAAGCGCTTTCGGATATAGGGGTTTCCGGAGTAACCGTGACTGAAGTAAAAGGTTTCGGTCGTCAAAAGGGACATACCGAGCTTTATCGCGGCGCTGAATATGTGGTTGATTTTTTACCCAAAGCCAAAATTGAAGTAGCAGTGGCTGATAACATGCTGGAACAGGCTGTAGAGGCTATTACCAAAGCGGCCAATACCAGCAAAATAGGTGACGGTAAAATTTTTGTAACCAATTTAGAGCAGGTTGTCCGGATTCGTACCGGGGAAACAGGCGAAGAAGCGCTTTAATATTTAAGGGGGAACTATGAAACAACTTTTAACTACCTTTGTCTTGTTTGCCTTGCTGGGTTATGCGGGATTTTCTTTGGCCGAAACTGCGGTTCCGGTCCCACCTGCAGCTAACAAAGGCGATACCGCGTGGATGATAGTCGCGACTGTGCTGGTTATCCTGATGGTTATTCCCGGTTTGGCATTGTTCTATGGTGGTATGGTACGTGCCAAGAATATGCTGTCCATGTTGATGCAAGTGTTTGTGATTTTCTCGATGATGGCTATCTTGTGGGCGATTTACGGTTACAGTATCGCATTTACTGAGGGGAGCGCGTTTTTTGGCGGACTTAGCAAGATGTTTCTTAAAGGCATCACGCCGGATTCGCTTGCAGCCACTTTCAGTAAGGGTGTTTATGTGCCCGAGTATATTTATGTCGCATTTCAGCTGACTTTTGCGGCCATTACTCCGGCACTGATCGTTGGAGCTTTCGCCGAGCGTGTTAAGTTTTCGGCAGTATTGTTGTTCATGTTCATTTGGTTTACTTTCTCTTACCTGCCGATGGCGCACATGGTTTGGTATTGGGCTGGCCCTGATGCTTATACTGATGCATCGGCAGCTGAAGCGGCCGGGGCAACGGCGGGATTTTTGTTCCAAAAAGGTGCATTGGATTTTGCCGGTGGTACGGTTGTGCACATCAATGCAGGTATTGCCGGTTTAATAGGCTGTTTGATGATAGGCAAGCGCATCGGTTTCAAAAAGGAATCGCTTGCACCGCATAGTGTAACTATGACCATGATTGGCGCTTCTTTATTATGGGTTGGCTGGTTTGGTTTTAATGTCGGCTCCAATCTGGAAGCTAACGGACTTGCCGCTTTAGTCTTTGTAAATACTTTATTGGCCAGTGCTGCCGCTACGCTTGCATGGGTAGGCGCAGAATGGTTGTTCCGCGGCAAACCCAGTATGTTGGGCGGTGCTTCCGGTGCAGTTGCAGGGCTTGTAGCCATTACGCCTGCATGTGGCTGGTCCGGTCCTATGGGGGCTATTTTCTTAGGGTTAGTTGCCGGCGCGGTTTGTTTCTGGGCCGTTACTATGCTGAAAGGCGCGCTGGGTTATGACGACTCTCTCGATGCTTTTGGCGTTCACGGTATTGGTGGCATTATCGGTGCATTGGGTACCGGCATTGTTGCAAGTCCGTCGCTGGGCGGCACCGGCGTTTGGGATTATGTTGCCAACGGCGTGGCTGAATACAATATGATCGGTCAAGTCACTAGCCAAGCATGGGGAGTTGGAGTCTGTATCGTCTGGTCAGCTGTAGTATCCTTTATTGCTTACAAAATCGTGGATATGGTAATCGGACTTCGGGTTAGCGAAGAGGTCGAGCGCGAAGGACTTGATGTTTCCGAGCATGGCGAAACTGCGTATCATATTTAATTTGATATAAAAGTAAGTCTTTCGAGAAAACGGGCGCTCAATGCGCCCGTTTTTGCGTTTGAAGAAAAGTAATAATGCAGAAAAAAAACATATCAGATCGTGTTTTTAAACGGCCTATTAATTGTATGTTGATTGATAATTCACTATGATTGCAGCCGATGTTACCAACACTTTTTGCTATCTAACTGAGAGAAAATATGAAATTAATAACAGCGATCATTAAACCGTTCAAGATGGACGATGTCAGAGAAGCATTATCTGAAATTGGGGTTGCAGGCGTTACCGCAACAGAAGTGAAAGGCTTCGGTCGTCAGAAAGGTCATACCGAGTTGTATAGAGGGGCCGAGTATGTAGTCGATTTTTTGCCTAAAGTTAAACTTGAAATCGCCGTTTCCGATGATGTGGTGGATAAAGCTGTCGAAACTATTGTTAATGCGGCCAATACTGGGAAAATCGGTGATGGAAAAATATTTGTATCCAATTTGGAACAGGTGATTCGTATTAGAACGGGTGAAACCGGAGAAGATGCCATTTAAGGCGCAAGGAAAGAAATGTTGTTAAAAATAATAAATAGAAGGCTGGTTTTAGGCTTCATGCTGTTCCCTGATCTTGCTTTTGCAGATCAATTAAATCAAGCCAATACGGCTTGGGTTTTAACATCGACCGCTCTGGTTTTGTTTATGACAATACCGGGGTTGTCGTTATTTTATGGCGGATTGGTTAGAAGCAAAAATGTTCTGTCGATATTGATGCAGTGCTTTGCGATTGCCTGTCTGGTTTCAATTCTCTGGCTGGCCGGAGTTTACAGTTTTGTTTTCGCTGACGGCGGAGAGCTGCAAAAGCTGATCGGCGGTGCTTCTAAAGCTTTTCTGCCTGACATAGGCGTGGCGTCAATGAAAGGCGATATCCCTGAAACAGTGTTCTTCATGTTTCAGATGACCTTTGCGATTATTACACCGGCGCTGATCGTCGGCGGTTTTGCCGAGCGGATGAAATTTTCGGCGATGCTCTGGTTTAGCGGTTTATGGTTGATCATGGTATATCTGCCGATCTGTCATTGGATGTGGGGCGGCGGCTGGCTGGCTGACTTGGGCGCGATGGATTTTGCCGGAGGTATCGTCATCCATGTTAATGCCGGTGTTGCGGCGTTGGTGGCGGCGTTGGTATTGGGCAAAAGAAGAGGTTTTCCCAGCACGGCCATGCCTCCGCATAATATGACCATGGTAGTTACCGGAGCAGGTATGTTGTGGGTCGGTTGGTTCGGGTTTAATGCCGGTAGTGCGTTGACCTCAGACGGACGCGCCGGAATGGCGATGCTGGTGACCCATATCGGTGCAGCTTCAGGCGCTTTAACCTGGATGTTCATAGAATGGAAACGTTTTAGCAAACCCAGCGTATTGGGTATTGTCACAGGCATGGTCGCAGGCCTGGGCACTATCACCCCGGCTTCCGGCTTTGTCGGCCCTTTCGGTGCATTGGTGATTGGCGTTACCGCCGGTACTGTATGTTTTTACGCTACTCAATATGTAAAACGCACACTGAAAATCGATGATTCTCTGGACGTATTTTCTGTGCATGGCGTAGGCGGCGTGACAGGCTCATTGTTGACCGGCGTTTTTGCGGCAAGCGGGCTCGGCGGTCTTGGTTTGGCTGAGGGTGTTTCAATCATGGAACAAGTCAGCATTCAGGCCTTGGCGATCATCGTTACTGCAAGCTGGAGTGCATTGTTCAGCTATCTGATTTTGAAATTATTAGACAAATGGATAGGCTTGAGAGTGACTGCGGATGAAGAAGTGCAAGGACTGGATACTGTCCTGCACGAAGAGACTGGATATCTCGATTTGTAGGATGGGTCGAAAATCTCATGTGGTTAAAGAGGGCGGCTTCTCGGTAATCTGAGAGCCGCCTTTTTTGTTGATAGTGGTTTGATTAAACTTCGGTTATCCTTGTTTTTCCTTTGGCGCAGTCACATTCGTATCGATATCTATACGAACAATAAGAAGGTAAAGGTGCCGGGTCTTGGCGCATGATCAGTATATAATGGTTGTAAATTAAAGCGGATCAGGTCAATGGATTTTATGAAAATTCGACACATACCCTCTAAAATAAAAATAGCTGTTCTTATAGTGAGCAGTCTTTTTGGCATCTATGCCATGCTGGGTTTTTATTTGTTACCGATGCTGGTCAAATCGAAATTGCCGACACTTATCCAGCAGGAAACCGGCAGAAAGGCATCTGTTGCAAAAGTCAGGTTCGATCCATTTTCGTTAAAGTTAAGTTTACAGGGATTTGAACTTCAACAACCCGATGGTCAGCTGTTTTCCGGGTTCGAAGATTTTTTTCTCGATATCAATGCGTTGCAATCCATTAGCCAAAAGGCATTGGTTATTGACGATATGTGGTTACGCAAACCGGTTGTCCGTATTGCCAAACACCAAGATGGGACCTTCAATTTTAAGGATCTGATTAAGGACAAAAACGAAGCTAAACAGGGTGGCGGTAAAATATTTCCAGTAAATATCGTAAAACTGTCGATAGCCGAAGGGAAACTGGATTGGGAAGATGCGCATTTTAAAAATCCCGAAAAGGAGACTGTTTACCCGATAAATATCAATATTGAAAATTTCACGACCCAAGCAGACAACCCGGCCAATTTCGACTTAACCCTCGAATTGAATTCGGGCGGCAAGTTGGATTGGCAAGGCACCATAGACGTCAATTCGCTGTCTTCATCAGGACATATCAAACTGGATGACGTAAAGCTATCAAGAATTCGGGCGCTGGCTTTTCAGGATTTTGTGCAGTTGGATCTTCAAGGTTATGAGCTGTTCGAGGCTGATTACAAGGCCGCTTATAAGGACAATAAAGTTAATGTTAGCGTTAATCAGGGTAAGTTTGCACTGCACGATTTTCAGGCATCAGCAACACAGGATAAAGCACTGGTTAAAATGATTAAGTTGTCCGTACAAGGAATCGGTTTTAATCTCGAAAATCATGAACTGACAATCGAATCTGTTTCTGCAAATGATGCTGATTTTAAAGCATGGTTGAATGTAGAAGGCGTGGTCAATTATGAATTCTTATTGCCGGTAGCAAAAACTGAAGAAAGTCCTGTTGAGCCAACGGAACCCACATCGTGGAATATCAATATCAACAACATCGCACTGAATAATTGCGGGCTTACTTTTGAAGACCAGACGCTAAAAAAGCCTGTCACCATGACCGCCAAGCCTATCAATTTCAAGCTGACCAATTTCAACAATAAACCCGGTGCGAGTTTGCCTTTTCAGCTCAGTGTCGGGTTTAATCAAAAAGGCTTGATAAAACTTGACGGTAACGCCGTTATTCAACCTTTGTCCGCTCAGATAGCTGTCGATGTCAAAGATATTGCTCTGGAAAATTTCCAGGCTTATGTCGATAAATTTGCTAGGCTGGATGTTATAGACGGAGCGCTGGCTGTTGGCGGCAAGGTTTTGGTTGCAAAATCAGCACAGGATACACTGGGCGTCAAGTTTACCGGAAATGCCCAAGTTACCAATTTTTTAACCCGTGATCAGTTGAAAAATAAGGACTTGGTAAAATGGGAGAGTCTGGCGCTTAGCGGAATCGATGTGGATTTATCGACCAATCAATACAGTGCTGAGACATTGTTGATTAATAAGCCTTATGTCAGAGTCGTCATCAAAAAAGACAAGACGGTCAATTTCGTCGACATTATAGTTGCCGAGAAAAGTGCGGAAAAAAACAAACAGGAAACGGGATCAGTAAAAACCGCCAAAAACACACAGACGGAAGCGCAGCAGCCTAAATTTAAACTGGGCAAGCTCCAAGTCGTTGACGGGTCTTCCGATTTTTCCGACTTTTCCCTGATTTTGCCGTTTGCCGCGCCGATCAAAAGCCTGGATGGCGGAGCAAGCGATATTTCCTCGGAGCGAAAATCTACGGTCAAGGTTGACTTGAAAGGAAATGCCTACGATCTGGCACCCGTCGATATCAAGGGTGAAATCAGCCCTTATCTGGGTGATTATGACGTCAAACTGAATTTTACCGGTATGCCGATGCCGCTGATTTCACCTTATATGGTGCAATTTGCCGGTTATAAAGTTGAGAGCGGAAAAATGTCGCTGGAGCTAAATTATAAAGTTGTCGATAAAGTACTGACGGCATCCAATAATATTTTGATTGACCGCTTTGAGCTGGGCGAGAAAGTTGAAAACCCCAATGCCGTGTCATTGCCTTTGGAACTGGCGGTCGCTTTGATGAAGGATTCCGACGGTAAAATAAGAATGAATGTACCGATTACCGGCAGCCTGGAAGATCCTAAATTCAGTATAAGCAACATCGTTGTTGACGCGTTAGTTAATGCGATAAGCAAAGTGATCACTTCGCCTTTTCGTGCGCTAGCCTCACTGATAGGCAGTGAAGAGGATTTAAGTACTATCAGCTTTCCTGCGGGCAATGCGGAATTGAATCAACAGCAAATCAATAAACTGGACGACTTGGCCAAGGCGCTAAAAGAGCGTCCTGTCTTAAAGTTGGAAATTAAAGGCGCTTCTTTTCAGGAACAGGATTGGCCTGAAATTAGCGACGACGCTTTATATGATCAGCTTAAAAGAATGAAAGCCGCCGAAATTAATAAGCAAGGCGGCAAAAAAACGCGTCCGGAGTATGTTGTGATTTCTGACCAGGATTACAGGCGTTTAATGGAACAATTATTTGTTGAAAAGTTTCCGCTGATGGTGGAAAAACCGTTGCTGGGTAAACTACGTCTGATAGGCAGTAAAGCTGATACTGACACTGACGAGTTTTATGCCGTCGCCAAGCAGAAGCTGTCGGCCATTATTGCGCCGGAACAACAGCGATTAAAGACATTGGCAGCAGAAAGAGCCCAGGCTATTGCACGATATATTGTGCAAAAAGGCGGTATAGCCAATGACCGGGTGTTTATACTGGATACGGTGATTGATCCGAAAAGAGAAGGGAGCGAAATTGCCAGCTTGTTGTCTTTAAAGGCGGATTGATTCATTAGAATACGGCGGTCAATCCGCGATAAACACGAAAATATACCGGTCAATCTTTCTTGAATGTTTTTGTGCTTTTTGGGGGCGATTGATTTTGCCGATTATGCTATTTCAGTATCCGTCAGATAGCAGCCGGGATCTTCAGCCCAAAAATTTCCGGTAGTTTGCTCGGCCCTGACCCGGGTGTTGCCATTGCAGATTTCTTGATAATGGCATCGTGCGCAACGGCCTTCGAGCGGTCTGGGGTGTTGCTTAAGACCCGCCATTAATGGATCGGCCGTATCCATCCATATTTCCGAAAAGGGCCGTTCTTTGACATTGCCCAGTTCATAATGCCACCAGAACGTGTCGGGGTGCACATTACCCAGATTATCGATATTGGCGACATTAACGCCGGAGGCATTGCCTCCCCATTGTTCCAGTTTAGCTTTGATATGTTCGACCTTATCGGGAAAATACCGGGCTACCCAGTGCAAAAAATAAACCGCATCGGCATCGTTATTGCCGGTGACAAACTCCCGGTCTTTGCCGGTCTTCAGCCAGTCGTAGCTGGTTTCAAACAGCAAATCCATCGCGGTTCTGGTCATTGAAAAATGGGCGTCGTCTTTACGGTTTTTATTGCCTCGCCCGCCGTAATTCAAATGCGATAAATAAAATTTGTCGATGTTGTGATCATCCATTAATTGCAACAACGCCGGAAAGTCATGGGCGTTATCCTGAGTTAAGGTAAAACGCAGGCCGACTTTGATGCCTTTCTCCAGGCACAGGTGGATGCCGTGCAAAGCCTGGTCGAAAGAGCCTTGCACACGTCGGAACTGGTCGTGAGTATCTTTGATGCCGTCCAGGCTGACGCCGATATATTGATAATTTATGCTTGCGATTTCGTCGATATTATCTGCGGAAATTTTAGTGCCGTTGGTCGATAGCGCGACATAAAAACCCATGTCTTTGGCGTGGCGGGAAATAGCGAAGATGTCGGGATGCAGTAACGGTTCGCCGCCGGATAAAATCAGCACCGGCACTTTAAAAGCTTTCAGGTCATCCATGACCGTATAGATTTCTGGTGTGCTCAGTTCGTTGGGGAAATTAATATCGGTGGATGTCGTATAGCAATGCTTGCAAGTCAGATTGCAGCGGCGGATCAGGTTCCAGATCACCACCGGTGCAGCTGGTTTGCGGGACGGCTTTAAAGGTGTCGGGTCTATCAATTCCCGCATGTATTGGCTTAGTCTAAACATAGTCAGTATCCTAATCAGTTACGGATTGATTGTCGTTGGATTTTCTGATGCTCGGCAACCGCTCTCCTGCATCCGTGTAGTTGTACGAAAACCGGTTTTTTTCAGGATTTTTGTACTGTATAAAACATCACTGCCTAAATTGTTGTCGCCTAGCAGATCATAAATCTGTCGAATCTGTTTGTCGACTTCTTCCTGGCTTTTGCCATGCACCATTGCAAACAAGTTGTAGGGCCATTCGGGCAAATGCCGCGGGCGATGATAACAATGACTGACAAATTCCAATTGACCGACTTTTTGCCCCAGTTCGTCAATGGTTTCATCAGGGACATTCCAAACGGTCATGCCGTTAAAACGATAGCCTAATCTATAGTGGTTGGGGACTGCGCCGATGCGGCGAATGATGCCGCTGTTTTGCATAGCTGACATTCGCAGCATCACATCATCCGTCGTCAGGCCAAGTTGTTCTGCAAGAGTTTGATAAGGCTGAGGCGTTAACGGTAAACCGGCTTGGGTTGCCTGGATGATTTTACGGTCTGTTTCGTCGAGGTCGATCATGATCAGGCTTCCAGCTTCAGGCTGACAAAGTACTCTTTGTTTTTCGGCATGTTGTAGACGGTCAAACCGGTTTGTTGTTCTATTTCGTTAATGGTCTGCTGAATTTGTTCAGGTGTTTGGGTTGCAAGCACAAACCACATATTCAGCTCATGGTTACGTGCATAATTATGGGCGACTTCAGGAAAACTATTAATGATTTCGGTAATCTCATCAAAGCGCTCGATGGGCGCTTTAACGGCCGCCAGCGTCAAAGCGCCGCCCATTTGTTCGGCATTATACAAAGGGCCGAAACGGGTGAGGGTGCCGTTATCCAACAGCGCTTTTAATCGGATTATCAAATTCTGTTCGGTTAGCCCCAGGTGCGACGCGACTTGTCGATAAGGCGCGTCGCAGATCGGAAAGCCGTCTTGCAGGGCATTGATAATTTGTTTGTCTATTTCATCCATCAGCTAAAGCGGGGGTAGGGTTTTGATAAATGGCGCCGCGTTGTTTAAAACAGCGGAGGCTGAACAGGGCTTCCTTGTCAAAGCCGTTTAAGCCGCAAGCGTCAACGAGCTGTTCCAGTTGGGCCAATACGGTGGCGCGGTCTTTGCCGTGAATCATACAGTACAGGTTATATGGCCATTCCGGCTGTCGGGGGCGTTGGTAACATAGAGTTACAAATGAAAACCGGCTGATATGTCCGCCCAGTTGTTTAACAAGACTATCCGGCACATTCCAGACAATCATCGCATTGGCGCGGTAACCCAGTTGCCGGTGTTTGACGATAACGCCCATCCGTTTGATCAAGCCTTGTTGTTTAAGCCGGGTTAAGCGTTCGATCACCTCGGCTTCGGGCATGTCGCAAAGCCGACCGATTTCGGCATAAGGGCTGGCGCAAATCGGCAACCCGAACTGAATATGCTCAAGCAGTTGACGGTCTCTGGCATCAATCATTATTCAAGTCCAACTTAAAGCCTAAATCTATGAAAAAATCATCCAGCATCGGCAGTTGCATGGTTTTGTATGATGTTTCCTGTTCTATTGAATCGATAACGGCAAGTAAGTGTTCGGCATCGGAAGCGATGACCACAAACCAGAGATTAAACCGGTGTTCGCGTTCGTAATTATGATTGACTTCGGGGTAAGCGCTGATTTTATCGGCAACAGCTTGGAGCTGCTGTTCGGGCACGGACATGGCAAGCAGTGCGCTGACGCCGATATGATTGGGCGGAATAACCGGCCCTATGCGGCTGATAAAATTGTTGTCGTTCAGCTCGGTAAATGCCGATAAAACATCGTCTTCGTTGACACCCAGAGCATCGGCAATATCCTGATAAGGCCGGGCAGCTATCGGGAAGTCGCGCTGATAGTCGTTTAGTAGCTGTTTATGTAGGGACGTCAACATAATATTAAAAACCGATTTTGTGCGCACGCGAACTAAAGAAAATACCGTTGGGTTGATTGGCGGGTAGGCGGGTAATCTCCTGCAAGGTTTCGGTGTCGTAAATCGCCACCTGGTTATCGTCTCTTACCGCAACCCAGACTTGTTCGCCGCGCGGAGTGAATTCCATATGTAGAACGGCTTTTCCCGGCGACAAGGTTTTACTGAGGGACAGGTCTTTGACGTCAATAATCTGTAATTGATTATTATCGGGAAAGGCGAAGTTAACCCAGACTTGCCGCGCATCGGGCCGGGCCATCACAAAAACCGGTTGTCCGGCGACCGGTATGGTTTGAACCAGTTCCCAAGTGTTTTTGTCGATGACCAGAACTTTGTGCTGACCTATCGCAGGAGCAAACACATAATCACCGGCTACCGCCCAGCCTTCAAGATGCGGCATTTTATAAACGGGTAACTTTTCATCGTCTTTACCGTAACCGGGCAATATTCGTTTAACTCCGGCATCAAGATTCCATAAGTCCAGCAGCGCCAGTCCGGGTTCGCCAAATAAACCGGCGATGTAATAGTGTCCATCCGGTGACATTAACGCGTCGTAAGGTTGTTTTCCGATGTTCGGGAATTTTTTAATGATAGGCGCTTTGGGATTTTTAAAGTCGGCGATCCAGATTTCACCGGCATCGAACAGGGAAAATACAAAGCGCTGTCCGGGGGCATCGACTAAACCGACCACTTTAGAACGCAGTCCTTCGCCATAGTTGGAAGGAATGTCGGCAACCAGTTCCAGCGTGTCTGACGAAAAAACTTTAACGCCGCCAGGGGTGTAGTTGGACACGGCGATTAATTTACCGTCTTGGGAAATGGCCCCGCCGATGCTATTGCCGGCCTGGATGATGCGTTTGTCGATTACGTCCTTAAGCATATCGATTTTGGTTAAGCCGCCGTCCCGACCGAAAACATAGGCGTAACGCTGATCGCGGGAGAAAACGACGGAAGCGTGGGACAAGTCGCCGAGTTTTTCGATTTTGGCTAAGCGTTTATGTTCGGTGGTGTTAATGATCAGTGCATTGCCGTTTTCCCGTTCGATGACGATGCCTAAATCGCCTGTGGCGCGTAGGTCTGCGATGGCGTTGAAAGAGAATAATAAGGCTAGAAGGGAAAATAGTTTGGTCATGGTTATAGTTTCAGCGCGTAGTTAAGTCTATTTGTTGCAGGATTACGGCCTACTGAACTTAAAGCCGGAAGGAAAAAATAATTTAGTGCAAAGGCGTATGTTTAGGAGGTGGTGGTATGTAATGATTATCTAAATCCTTGTCGACTTTTACAGCGATGCTTTCAATACCTTTAAGCGTTAGCTTTTCATCGCCACCTTTGGTTTCTGATATGTAGTTGCCGATTAATTGCCCATCTTTAACTCTGATTAAGTGACCCATAATATAGGCAAATAAAAAGCTGGGCTTGTGCAGCCGGCCAACCAATACATAATCCGCGTTTGCGGATCTACCAAGCTCTGCTGCGATATCGTCATGGTCAAATAAATATCCGAAACCGCTGTTAGCGCCATGTTGGATGGCTAAGTCAATTGAAATAATCTTATAGCCTGCGCTTTTAAGTTCCTTTTCCAGTAAGGGCTTTAGGCTTGCTGTTCTATTTATTTCAGTGGTCGTCCTGGGCATTAGTGTCAAATCATTGAGCTCAAAATCCAAAATGGCAATGCTTGTTTCTGCATTTACTTGAGTAACTGAAAGAGCGATCAACAATAAAAAACAATAAGTTTTCATTTGACTGTTTTATTTAAGGCTTTATTTCGGATTTACGTAATATCCCAACCAACCAAGCCGCCTCATCCCGATTCATAAATGGCTTCCAAGGCGGCATGGCGGTTCCTTTACGTCCGTTAAGAATGGTTGAAATTAAAAAGTCATCGGGTTTCCCTGCCAATGCTTCTGGTAACAGGGCAGGGCCAAGGCCGCCTTTTAAGGTTAAGCCGTGGCACGCTCCGCAATCATGATTGAGCATGTTGCGGAGTGCATTTTGCCGCTCCGGTGGCGGCTCGCCGGCTAAGCTGGTTGTAGCCAAAACAGCAGAAATGACCAGCATTAAAAGCGGCAGTTTTTTCATGGCGGTTACGGTTTTAACCTGGCATAGTACATCGCGACATTATTAATATCGTCATCGCTTAAAGAACCGGCGATAGCATTCATCATGTCGGATTTACGGGTTTTATCCCGGTACTGTTTAAGCGCTGTTTTCAAGTATTCCAGGTCGCGTCCGGCCAGTGGAGGAAAAGGCGCATCGGCTGAAGGTGTCCTAATGCCGTGACATTGCGAACAAACCGCCGCCGCTTTTGCCTCTCCTGCATATATACTCGCTGCATTTACGCTTTGGGCCGACAGCAAGCCCAGTATCAACGATCCTGTAAGAGTCGTTAGTTTCATCATTTTGCCCCTTTCATTTCGTCAGGAGAAAGACCGCGAGTCATGTATCTGACGCGGCCGTGAGAAAATATACCGGCCGGGCTTTCCATAGCTACGGAGGCGACTTTTTGCAGGGAAGAAGAATCATATACGACGACTTCATCGCCGCTGTAACCGGCGCTGACATACAGGAATTTACCGTCGGCGCTGTATTCAGGGAAATAAGCATGTCCGCCTACATCCAGGGTTTTAACGACTTCCAGGGTAAGCTTGTCGATCAGTTGGACGGTGCGGGCGCGACGGTCTTTAGAAATAATGTCTACCGCGACATAAGGTGCATTGGCATGAGCGGCCGGGGATTCTGTGCCGCCGGCAACCGGAATCTGCTTGACTACTTCCATTTTGTCCAGATCCCAAACGCTGACCACCATTTTGTCGCAATCACCGAAGTTGGTGCCGAAACCGAGTGTGCGACCATCGACTTCAACAGCAGCGCCGCCGCCAACATGAGGCACGCAACCGGCATTCAGTTTTTTGATGATTTTGCGGTCTTTTAAATCAATCGCAGCAACGATGCTGTCGTCATAAGAAGCAACCATAAGTTTACTGCCGCCGTGGGTCAGGAAGGCATCATGCAAATGGCGGCCGACTTTTTCGATTTTAGTGACCGGGAAGCCTTCTTTTAAATCCACCACCCAAACTTGACCGGCGTTTTCCAGGGCAATTGCGAAAATATCGTCAAACGGTGTGCCGATAATCATGCCTGAATCGGAAGAGACCATTTTACCGTCCGGATCAATGCCTTCAAGTTCAAAGGTTTTTAGTGGCTCCAAGGTGTTGGCATCAAGAATGACGGCGTTATGCGGTACATAAGACCCGGCCATGATGTATTTGCCGTCACGGGAGACGCCCAGTCCAGGTCCGTTGAATCCGGTTTTGACGCTTCGCACGGCTTGCATGGAATACAAGTCGACTTTAAAAATTTCCGCAGTATCGGTTTTTACATAAGCCCAGCGTGGGTTGGCGGGGTTGTAGTCAATAATATGCGCGGCAGTGCCGGTAGCCACTTCGCCGATTTGTTTGTGAGTAGTGCTGTTGATGAAAACCGCTTTGGAACCTGAACCGCGCCCGTATTTGCCGCGAGCCGCCACACCGATAACGTCGTCCATGCTGTTGATTGCATAGGTAGGTTTTGTGGGTAGTGTGCTTTCATCTTTAACATAGACTTTTATCGACGCCTTGATATCGTCAATCGTCCAGGCTGGATTGGCCTGTTTTGGCGTGGTTTGTAAATGTTTAACCAAGCCGCGAATTTCGTCGTCCGATAAACGACCGAAGAACGGAGGCATTAAGGTATCGAAGCTTCCGGTCATAATCAAGCTGCGTAAAGCTGTAGGACTGCGGCCTTTCAGGCTATCGGAATTCAACCCTGGAGCAATAAACCCGCCATAGTCTGAGCCGTGGCAGCTGGCGCAATTGTCTTCGTATAATTGATGCGTGTTTTTGGATGTATCGGAGGTCGCCTGCGCTCCAAAAGGCAAAAGGATGGCGGCTAAACCGATAAAAACTGACTTGGGTAAACGTTTTTTTGTTAGATTCATTATGTTGGACTCCAATGTAGTATTGAATCAATATTATCGTGAATGGTTTAAAAGCTCAAGTTTGATTTTGATAGCTGTCTTTAATTTCAGTATTATTGGAACAGTAAGAAAATGAGGGAGGGCTGATTTTGACAGATAATTATTGTTGCTAAGGGCGAGAAAAAACTTATCATTTATGCAATTTGTTGTTATTTATCATAAAGTGCTTCTAGAGATAAATGTCTGGAATGGCTTGTAGCTTGATCTAATTATAGCGGTTAGTAAATTCAGCGTGAAAATGAGCCGTGCCGAACCCAAATGCAAATCGAAGGAGGCTTTCACGACGCCAAAAGCTAAAATTACAAGCTAGGTTTATTTAATGATAGCAGGATTCAAGCCGAGATCAGGGCGAATCTTTTCATTGATATCTGCTCTTATCATGCTTTGTACTTTTGTTCGTCGGTCTAAGCCTGAAGGCCCCTAAAAGATAAACAGTGGTTAATAACAGTTGAAAAGCACTCGCTGTGTTAGGTTATCTTTCTCGGCAAAATTATATGCTGTTGTGTTTCATTTACATTATTAGACGCTCGCATTTAGAAATGGTGCGGCTAATAATTCTTGAAAAGGCAGGAGTGTGTTTATGTCTTTCTGCATTATTTAATAATTTACAGATTCAAATAATCGCTTCTTGACGGCAGAGCGGAGAGCTGTATAATGCGCAGTTCTTTCAAAGCCTGGTCTTTGCAAGAGTCGCAGTTGAAGGAAATAAAGTTGGCAAGGATGTTGACAAGTGGGCTGAACGGGTTATAATAG
>Ga0208267_100017_pt1 | contig 128421 bp, 106 predicted proteins | sample LakWasMet69_HOW9_2_FD_183899 | JGI IMG/M metagenome (GOLD analysis project Ga0208267, IMG submission 183899) | Freshwater sediment methanotrophic microbial communities from Lake Washington under simulated oxygen tension - Sediment Metagenome... | ecosystem: Environmental > Aquatic > Freshwater...
ATTCATCGTTTGTTTCCTTATCTTTAGAACTTTAGGCGGTTCACAGATAGGGAGACTCTCGATGATTCCCGGAATTGTCAAACTTTGTGAGTCCCCCAGCAGAGCTGGGGGTTTACCTTTGATTAATTAGTTTAAAAACCTATTCACCACGAAGGCACGAAGATCACGAAGAAAAAATAATTATTTAAACTCAATGTATTGAAAACTTCGTGTCCTTAGTGCCTTCGTGGTGAATGCTTTTGCTTTTATTCTAAAATGAATACTTTCACAGTCTCTGGAGCTTGGGAACCAGCGCATAAGATAGAGTTTCTACAATGAATCTTGCACAACTTGAATCTGAAATCTTTTCCCTGTCTATACAAGATAGAGCCTTGCTGGCGAAGCGGCTTTTATTAAGCCTTGAAGAAATATCCGAGTCGGAATTTGACAGATTGTGGGCTGATGTATCCGCGCACCGTGCTGCCGAATTTGATGCAGGCAGGGTGCAGGCCATTCCCGGCGAGGAAGTGGCAAAAAAAGTGCGCGCATTGATCCGCTGAACTATAGCTTCCTACCCGAGGCGGAAGCCGAATACATAGAAGCGGTTCGTTTTTATGAAGAGCAGCAAGCCAAACTTGGGGAATCGCTTATTCATGAGTTTGAACGAATTATCGCTTTAATTATTGAGAGGCCGGAAGCTTGGCGCTTAATTCATCCATCAGGAATTCGTAGTGTCGGGTTATTGCGTTTTCCTTATTCAGTGTTTTATCGGGTGATTCCTGATGGAGTGCAGATTACGGCGTTTGCGCATCATCGACGGCGTCCGGGATATTGGCTTACGAGGGTTGGATAAGTTGGGTTTGTATCCGAATTTTCATACATGATGAAAGCCTGGTAGGGGGCGCATCGCGCCCCATTTCGGAGTTCAATCGTACTGGAAATTTTGATCTCAAAAATGGCTGGTCTGTTGAAATGCTTAAAATAACCGGGGCATTTTAATATTTGTAAATGGGGCGCGATGCGCCCCCTACATCTGTCTCGATTATTCTGTATTTGGATTTGTCTAAAACTACATTGGGGGGCTGAATCATGTCGAATTACCGGCGATGTTATGTTCCTGGCGGCTCTTATTTCTTCACTGTGGTGACTGAACGGCGGGCGAAGATTTTGGGTAACGATCTTGCGATGGATTTATTACGCGCGGCGTTTCAGGACTGTTTTCAACGTTGGCCGCCGTTTCGTGTGGATGCGATGGTGATGCTGCATGACCACATGCACGCCATATGGATGCTGCCTCCAGATGATGCCGATTATCCAAAACGCTGGGCTGCGATTAAAAAACATTTCACTCAATCCTGGCTTGCGCTGGGCGGCTCGGAAAAACCCCGCTCGTCGTCCCGCATCGCCCATCGTCGGCGAGGTGTCTGGCAACGTTACTACGCAGAACATACTTTACGCGATGAAAGAGACTACCAACGGCATTTCGACTACATCCATTACAATCCTATAAAACATGGTTTGGTGGAAAGCCCCCGCGATTGGCCTTATTCGACTTTCCACCGCTGAATAAAACGTGGTGTGTATAATTCCGATTGGGGATGCCCACGACAAGAGATTCTGGATTTTTCTGACATAAACTCGACCGCAAGTGAAGATAGTAAGTTCCGGTATTCAGCTCTACAGCTACGCGTCGGGACGGCATGGCGCTTCGACTTTTTAATTGAATTGTGAGCAATTGTATCAAGAAGCATCAAAAGAGCCGGAGGCTATTAATCCATAGAAACTTCTAATAACCTCCCCCAAGCCTTAAGCGATGTAATTCTTTAAGTAAGGCGGAAGGCCTTGGTTTGGCTCCAATATATTGGGAATGATCCCCGTTTAAGTTAATGGTGTAATCTTCGACACCGCAATGGATGAATATATTGTCAGTGTTGTAACTGCGCTGAGTAAAAATACAACCAGGAACGTGAACGGCGGTCGGCAGGAAGATTCCTTGATCGGAACTAACACATTGCGCCCCCCTGCCCAGCCAATGGCGTAAAGACGGAAGCAAGTCAGATTGAGAAAAACTTGCCAGCTCCTCTTCACCGTTTAATCCATGACCGATGATCGTCAATGGAGTCCTGGCGTAAGCCCTGTCACCGTAGCGTGCTTTCTCGCTGTTACTCATGGGTACCATCGCACGGTGGTCACCCACGATTATCAAGTAGCCTTTGTCGAAGAAGCCGCTGGATTTCAGGTCATTTACAAACACGCCCAATTGATGGTCGGCATAGCGGAAAGTCAGCTTCTGTGAATGAATGCCGCTTGCAGGGTCAATATACGGATGATGAGTGGTGACAGTTTCCAAGGTCATGAAGATGGGGCGCCCTTTTTTGCGCTGCAGTTCCTGAAGTGCTCTTCCATAGAGCGCGTCGTCCGGCGCCGCATCGAAATTGAAACGCTTCATGCCTTGGTAATAAGGTGCATCGTGGCCTTCTGTATAGTCAAAGCCAATATCTTTGAGCCAATTCCCTTTGCCGAGGAAGCTTAGATTGCCAGTGGTGAGAAAGAGGCTATCGTATCCAAATTCATGAAGCATTTTCGGAACGGATTGCTTAGTGTCACGAAACTGTTCAAAGACAGTGATCGCTTGTTCGGTTGCCTTTGCAATCGGCGGTTCCCCGGTTAATAATGCGATTAATCCCTGCTCCGTGGTAACGCCGTTAGCATAGAAATTAGTGAATCGACGTCCTTTTTGACTAATGCTGTCAAACTCCGGCATCCAGTCGTTGATGCCGGAGAAGAGCGCACTCTGGTACAACGACAAAGACTCAACGACTAACAGGATCAGGTCCGGACGTGCGTCTTTCCCCTCATAGCAATAGTTTTTTTCAGTTACACCGGCCAGAATGGCTTCCTTGAATTTCTCAGTATAAGGGCGATTTTTGGTCTGCGAGTAAAGAAAAGCTTCCAGAGAATTTTGCAGATAAAGTGTGTGAAATTCGATGGGTTTCAGAAAAGTGGTTGCGATCAAGCCGGCACCGACGCAGGTAAACAATATCGGAGAAAACGAGGCGACGCGGTCGTGTCTCAGATAACGACTGAAAGTTAGCAGTGTCGACATCAGGGCCGCTACGGCAACTAGCGAATACCAGAAGCCGGAAATCGTCATATGCAAAAAATCTTTTAGCGCACTGAATTCGCCGCTAAATTTAATAAATTTCCGCATTGTGAAACGCACTAAGAATTGCTGAGTTATTACTATGTCAATAGCCATAACCATTAGCGCAGTAATTACTGCAAATCGCAGGGCAAAACGTAGCACGCGCCAACGGGGAAGCTCTGCCAATAAATGCAGGGCACCAAGCAGCATCATGAATTGTAATTCGTGAACTATTGCCTTATTCGTTAAACACCATTGGCAATCCAAAATAGATCTGGAGCTTATTTCCAGAAAATAGAGTTTGTAGAAGAAGAGTACAATATAAAATAGCAGCAATTGTAAGCTAGGCGAGAACCGAATATTCTTAAAAGATAAAATGAAATTCATGCGATTAAGGATAGAGTATTTATTACAAATAATTAGGGAGTATTCTCAATCAAATTTAACCGAGTGCTTCAACTGGCGTATTGTATCAGCAATTCAAAAACCTATCCGAACTCCGAATTGAGAGGAGGAACGGCTTGGCTTTTCTGTCCATGCGACCAACCTTTCAATATAAAATCGAGCAACTGCTCCCCACTATCAAACTAAACCAGCATCAGCAAACGCGAAAGCCATTGCCGAATTTGTAACATTGGAATGTCGGACATAAACAGCATGCCCGACCGGATTCGTTTTTGTAAGAAAAAACTTTAAATCAGAATGTTTGGTACGCAGGCGTACAATGAGAACAACCGGTAGCCTGCTTTCTCAATATTTCAGCGGCTTTTTTCACAGCGCTTTTAGTATTGCTGATCGAGCCTAAATATTGCATTGTTTCTTTGGAAGGAAGCAAAGAGCATTCAGAGATATGAACCACATGCTCATCATTGTCCTGAGCGTTTATTTCAACGTAAAACTCTGCCATAGTAATTACCTCGCTGTTAGAAGATTAGTTTAAAACCCAGTTCATCTGCAATACGATTCATTCTCTGTCAGCCATCAAACATTGAGTGTTAACGATGTAGTGAAAACGACAGAAACAACGCTGAATTCGCGTTACTTTTGAGCTTATCGAAATAGCAGCAAAACTTATACCAACTGGTCAAGTAGGAAATGCATGGGATAAAGCGGTGAGTTGTGCCGGTCATTGAGCATAGCGGAATAACGCAACCCGGTCATCGAAAGCCTGTCGATCGTTCAAAGAGTTGAGGAAGGTCATTTTGAGTTTGAGAACTTTTGCCCCCTGCAAGTTATTGGCGCCCTACGTTACTGCCATTTGGGATTATGACGATTTAACGGGCAGCGCTAATTCGGCGCTTTCGATCCTACCGGACACCGCAACGTATTTATGTTTTTTGTATGCGGATCTGCTTCAGACCACCCACAAAGACGCTATTTATACCACTCGCAGCGGACTCGCCGGTTTCCAAAGTTACCGAAGCGATCTGGGAGGTATAGGAAATATATCGGGCGTTTCTGCACGGCTGACTCCTTGGGGACTCAATGTTTTCCGTAGCGGTATAGTCAGGGATTGTGCTGAAAGGCGAGTAGATTGCAGGGATATTTTTCCCCGTTACGCGATAGAAAAAATCGAAGATAGTTTGTCGCGTAAGAGGACAGCCCAAGAGCGTGTTCAATGCGTAGAGAATTTTTTACTTACGCTATTGAACCGGAACAATGAGGATCTGCTAATTCAAAAAGCTTGCAGGGATTTAAGTCGTTCTAATGGAAATTATCCTATTGGGATGCTTGCTCGAAATCTCGGTTTAGCTGAACGTACCCTGGAGCGGCGTTTCCTGGCTCATGTGGGCGCTACGCCTAAAAAATATGCCCGCGTTGTGCGTTTGCGGAGCGCTATTTTCCAACGTAAAACACTATCTACCTGGGCCGATGTCGCCCATGCAGTGGGATACTATGATCAAAGCCACATGATTCGCGACTTTCAAGAACTTTATGGCATTTCACCGGAATCCCTGTACCCTCAAATTGATGTATCCCAAACGATACAGTTTTCCGGGTTGTTGAATTTATCTCAAACAGCGTAAATTCATCATTCGATGACAATCCCCTAAAATCATATCAATTCAAATTGTCGGTTTTTTCCAATACAACGGATAGACGTATTGTTAAAGTGAACTTAACAGTTCATTTGAAAACCTGTTAACGATTAAAACTTTTATTAATCAAGCTTCTATAAAAGCTTAAATTCTGAGTTAGGAGATACCGATGTTGACTAAGCAAGCGATTACAAAAAAATTAAATGTACCCTCAGACAAGGTATGGGACGCAATCAGCAAAATAGGAAGGCTCGATGTATGGTTTCCGTTTATCGAGACTTGTAAGGTGGAAGGTAATGGGCCGGGGGCATTGCGGTATATGACCATAGCTGATGGCGGTGGCGAAATAAAAGATACCATGAAGGAGTACAGGAAGCGTAACGTTAGTGGAGCGGCGTACGACGACCCCCGCGTAGCCGTAGCGGTCGGGCGTTTTGACGAAGTTGTAGCGATAGCGGAAGCGTAGTCAAAATGCAAGGCCATCCGACACGGCGTCAAGTCATTACGGGAGTCATGGCGCACAGCGTAGCAACGCGAAGTTGTGCGTCGTGACGGACGGAGGACGAACGCGGGCCGCCGAAGGCATTAATTGCCAGGTCATTTTTCGCTGCTAAAATCGGATGGATCCATTTTAGCTTTCGCGAAAAATCCTGGCGCGCTTATGAAGAAATCGATTCAAAAAACAAGAAGTTGGTATATCTTCGGCCAGTATCGCCATTCCCTGTGACTTATTACAAAGGCACAGTCGAAGTGTTTACCTCTTATGATGGTTTGGGCGTTGTTGTCTGGACAATTGATTTCGAGTCAAAGCCGGAAGATACTGCTTCAGTAGCGGAACTGGTACAAAGCGCTATCAGCTCAGGTATTGATGGTATGGAAACAGATTTAATGAAATAAACAGGAGGCTCCCTACGATTTATTACCGGCGGCTTTTCATGACTGTTTTCATCCTGGCCGCCGTTTCGCATGGATGCGATGGCGATGCTGCATAACCATATGCACATCATATGGACGCTGTCTATTCAAAACGCTGGGGTACTGTTAAAAAAACATTTTACCAATCCTGGCTTACTCTGGGTGGCGCGGAACAATTCCTGCTCGTTGGCGGCGAGGTGTCTGGCAAGGCCACTATGCAGAACCTAATCTATGCGATGAAAGAGACTACCGGCGGCATTGTGATGTCATCCATTACGATCCGGTAAAACAGGATTGATTCGATGGCATTGTCTGGCCATATTCTTTATTCTTTGGTTCTATGAATATGGCTACCACAGTTTACAGTCGCTTGAATGGGCTACCGTTATCACGAACATCAAAGTAATAACGGCGAATCGGGATAATCAATGGGTAAGGCATAACCCATGGCTTTAAGGCCAATCTAATGGTTATCCCCATTTTCTGAATCATCTTCCTGTTTTGGACTTTCGGCTTCGAACAACTCGGAGATAAGTTTAATTTCAGTTGCAAATTGAGGCATCGCTGGAATTTTCCAAGCTTTTCCGGTGATGCGGGATAATAAATTATTCAGCCAGATCCGGTTCGATCGTGCTTGTTGAATGATCAATTTATAGGCTTCCGCATCGCTAACAACGGCAAAGTCTTCCAGCCAAACTTCAATTGTTTCAGATTCACCGAGGAGCTGGATTTGAACGTATACTTTCCGCGCTTCAAGGTCGAAATTAAAATCTGTTAATTCTGCAATGTCTTTAAGCACTATATTAGCCGCCCATATAATCATCTTATTGGGTGTCAATTTTATTGCCATTTTGATTAAACCGGTTTTAAAACTCATTTTTAGCCTTTATCAGTTGTTAGGGTAAGTTCTTTAATTTAATTGTTTTTCTTATTAACTGATGTTACGCACGGACCGTATTTCTCCCGTTTGCCGCGCCGAGCACCGGAGCTTTTATCGAGAACAGCCCGTTAGGGGGGCGGCAGGGAGGCCGCACGTCAGCAGAGGGGCAGGAGCCCCTTCTGCTGACCCTCGATAAAAGCGAGGAGCGCAGGAAGCAAGCGGCAACCGGGCCGCCTTTTCTTTGGTTACTTTCTTTTGGCGGAGCAAAAGAAAGTAACTCGCCTTCGGGTGCGACAAACCCGATTCAAATAACCGTCGCACTAGCGACACTTTTAATAAAATTGTTAGTACAGTCTTCTAAATTCGAATAACTGCGTAACATCAGTTATTAAACATAGCAAACTTCTAACATTTTTTACGATGTTCAAGTTAAGGCTATATTTGCCAACGATTATATCAGCCAAATAGATAATACCAACGTTGTACGGCTATGTGTGAGGACGGCATGGCGCTTCTTTAATCGAGTCATATTTCAGGGCCATTTATCTATTGGACAATACTTCTTTTTTACGGGTAGTTTTCGGCTTGCGTTTAGCAACTACTTTAACTCGCGCTTTACCTTTCTTTGTCATACCCAGTTTTTTGGCCGCTCCATGAGAAAGATCGAGGATTCGCTCGTTGGTATAGGGGCCTCGGTCATTAATACGTACTTCCGTTTTTTTGCCGTTATCCAGATTGGTTACCTCGGCTTTTGATCCTAACGGCAAATCAGGGGAAGCGGCGACCATTTTTTCGGGCTTGAAGGCCTCGCCGCTAGCCGTTTTCTGGTCTTCGAAGCCCGGTCCATACCAGGATGCCTCGCCGACTTTCTTAATCTCTTTGCCGGATGAGTCGGTGCCTGAGCTTTCTTTACTTGTCGATTTTGATGGTTGATTGGATTTGTCTGGTGAACATGCGCTCAAACCGCTAAAAGCTATTAGCGAAATCATAAAGAATCTAATAAAGAGGAAGTTTTTTAAGCTGTTCATGGTCAAATCCTCCGCTTTCAATGGAGTTAATCAGCTTGAATACTTGTCGGCAGCTAACGTCAAAATTAGTTGGCCGAATTACTAATAGTGTTTTAGCGAATATTTGCAAAGCAGGCCGCTGGGTATAGAGAATGCGAAACCGCCGATACAAATTAAGAGGTTTAACTTCTCCCATCAATAAGTACTGTTACCTATCAGATGGTTTCGCAAGAGGATAAATAAAACCCTATAAATAGGGCTAGCTCAGTCTGACCGTATGAGCCTCATTTTGGCTTTCGCCAAATCCTGGCGCTTTTACCCTATTGATATGCATTGATTATCTATCTTCGGCAATGCTATGCAGTAACCGGAGCCGACTGCTTGGTTTTAATATTCCGGCTATTGTGTGATACCGCACCGACTTAACGCATGTGTGGAATATATGCTTAATGTGGTTTGAATCCACCCTATTTTGGATTCGTGATTAAGCCGAACTCAGTTGAACATGGCTACGATGTCGTTTTCTATCTTAGTTGATGATCGCATGCCATTTTAATATTCATAAGTTTTGGGCGTGTATTAACAGTTAGCTCACAAGCGGACAATCAAGCAGGCATTACTGTTGAAATCAGTCTTGCGATGAAACTGATCCTTTAACTATACAGATACAAGGAAACAATTATGAAAACCAAAAAAGTCATACATGAGATATCTGACACCATCAATATGGACTCATTAGTTCCGATAAACTTTCATTTGTTTAAACTTTTCAGTTTGCCCATTTGGCTGGTTATTATAACTATTAGCCTTAGTTTCGTTACCAAGTCTGTAAGAGCCGGGACTGAAGATATGCATCAATATTTTCGATATGTCCCTTATGAAGGCCCAAAAAGTACAACGGGAACTGACAGCCAGCGGTCTAAGCAATCCTCAGGAGCGAATGATGCCGATGCTAAAAAAGCTAATGCCGCTGAACAGGCTACAAGTGGCGGTACACGAAACGAGGAAGCCCAAAAAACAAGTCCAAGCGAACCGGCTAAAAAAACCGATGAAAGTACCGGTCAAACATCTAAAGAACCATCTGCTGCAACTGGAAGTAGCGGCCAAGCACCAGCCTCAGGCAGCCAACCCACCAATACCCAGCAATCAGCTTCTAAGCATCCGGAGACTGAATGTCCAATGGCTGGTAACCAAAAATCCACCACGGATCAAAAAATTCCTCCTGTCAAGAGACCTGAAAAGGATACGGGCGAGTTCCCTTCAGGAGGATTTCCTTCATTTTGTCACGTTGATGTAAATGGCGACCATTATGTTACAAAAGATGAATTGCAGAACTTCCCTGAACTGCTAAAAGTTTTTGACAAGGTAGACGCCGGAAAAGATGGCAAGCTGGAACAACATGAATTCCAGAATTTGGAAATGGAAACCACACGGGAAGGAGAGATCTCATAATCGGGACTATCCGGAATGTGCATTCAATGCATCCGATAAACCTGCGAGGATTACAGGTTGCAACCGAATTAGCATTCTTTACACAAACTAAAACCACGAAGAGCACGAAGCTTTTGCCTTGATTTTTCTTTATGTTCTATTGCATTGGTGTAGCCGCTCGTGCCTTTGTGGTTTTACATCTTAAATGGATGGCCGCTATGCTGATGGAGGCCGGTTTTCATGACTGCGGAGCCGGATTTTGATACTGAACAATGTTACAAAACAACACCGGTATTTCCCTGATTGTCACATTACAATAATAAACTTGTCACATTGATGTAATAATTTTGTCATATTCTGGTCGGAATACTTATGAGAGTAGCCGGAATATTACATGTCAATCTTATACGATGAGCTAACAAAAATTCTTAATGGCAAGCAATTAACGCCTCATTTTCAGCCTATTGTTTCCTTATATAAAAAGGAAATCATGGGCTACGAAGCCTTAATCCGCGGTCCTTCCGATAGCCCTCTGCACAGTCCGTTTAATTTGTTTGATACGGCTGAACGTTTTGATTTAAGTACAAAGCTCGAATATATCTGCCGCGAAGTCACTATAAAACGCTACGCGAGCTTGAATGTTAAAGAGAAGCTGTTTATCAACGTCAGTCCTTCGGTACTGTTGCAACCGGATTTTAAAAAAGGGGAAACGCTTAAACTCCTAAGTCGATTTGGTGTTGATCCCCGTTCTGTCGTTATCGAGTTAACAGAACACCAACCGACGGATGATTTTCAATTAATGCGCGAAGCGATTATCCACTACCGAAGGATGGGTTTTGAAATAGCAATTGATGATCTCGGTGCAGGCTACTCAGGATTGAGGCTATGGTCTGAATTACAACCGGAATATGTAAAAATAGACATGCATTTTATACAAGGCATTCATAACGATCCGATCAAACTTAATTTTGTCCGGTCCATTCAAAACATTGCCAGCTCTCTTAATTGCAATGTTATAGCCGAAGGCATCGAAACAGAAGATGAGTTTAAAGTCGTAGAGCAATTGGGTATTACGCATGCGCAAGGCTATTACTTTGCCAGGCCAACGGCCATTCCTTTAGAAAAAGTCGATAAATCGTTATTTATCATCAGCGTTCAAGCCAATCAATTTAACGCTACCAAAGCAGCTCATATCGCTAAATTTATAATGCCGGTTTCATCGGAAACCGCAATCAGTGAAGTTATGCGTTTGTTTCATAGCGACAGTAACTTAACCATTCTGCCTTTGGTTGATGATAATGTGGCATCAGGCATTATTTTTCGCGACCATTTTCTGTTCAAGCTGTTTTCCAGCCGCTATGGTATTGAACTTTATGGCAAGAAACCGATAAAAACATTCATCGATAAAGCCCCGTTAAGCTTCGATCAAAACACACCGATTGAATCGGTTAGTAAACAACTGACCTCGACAATGCGCAATGATCAGGCTTTTATTATTACCAATGACGGGGCTTATATAGGCATAGGCACGATACTGAAACTGCTTGAAGAAATCACCCTTCAGCAAATTCACAATGCCAAACACTCTAATCCTCTAACCTTATTGCCGGGCAGCGTACCGATCAATGAGCAGATTGACCAATTACTGGCGGCCAAGGTGCTTTTCAGTTTCGGCTATTTCGACCTGGATCACTTCAAGCCTTTTAATGACGTTTACGGTTACAGTGCGGGCGACGATATTATCAAGGCCGTTGCCAATACGCTGACTCAACACATTCCTGCAGAGAGCGGTCTGGTCGGTCATGTTGGTGGCGATGATTTTATAGTTATTTTTACCGGTAATGACTGGTTACAGTGTTGTGAAAATATTTTACATAACTTTGAAAAAATCGTTCCAAGCTATTACAAGGATGAAGATATAAAAACGGGCGGTATCCATACTGAAAACAGAAAGGGAGAAAAATGTTTTTTTCCGTTGATAAGTCTGTCGGTCGGCTTGGTGGATTCAGCTTCAACCAGTCAGTGTCAATCCCATGTTGATTTAGCCGATTTAGCATCCGAAGCAAAAAAACAGGCCAAAAAAATTGAAGGGAACAGTTTCTTTATTAAACATCGAATAGCGGCAAAAAGTCAGGAAGACTTTCAACCTTTTGCTTATGGACCGGTTGCAAAACTGCACGCGGTTAATTAACGCTTAAAAACAGATACGCCATTTCTTTTTATTTCGATACGAAAGTCCGGGAACCAGGAAATAACATCTAAAAGGTTTTAAAAATGTTTGGTTATATAAGCTTCAAAATACGCATACTGTCCGGTTTTCTTGCCATTATAAGTTTGATGATAGGCATTGTTGCTGTGGTTTTGTTTAATTTTTCGCAGACTCAACGCGACGTGGCGAAAGTAGACGATACTTTCCTGCCCAATGCGCTGTTAGCGGAACGAATGGCGACTTATACCTTGCATATACAACAACTTTTTACCCAGGTTTCGCTTAACCGGGACCCGGATGGCTATCAGGATGCGGAAAGAGCCGCCGAAGATTTTAAACAGGGCATCGCACAGTTTCGCGCGCGTTTGGGTGGAGATAACCTGGAACAAACAGCAGAATTACCCGCGACCAAGAGTGGCAGTGTTACTTCGGTGAATAACACCAATTCGTCTTCGGCAAAACTGAAAGAATTGGCGGCTCTTGAAACCGGTTTTGACTGGTATTACAGCGAAGGCAAGCGCATGACCACCGTTTATGCGACCGAGGGCGTCGAGGCGGGCAACCTGGTCATGAAAGATTTTAATAAATTGGCGAAAAACTTACGGACACAACTAAATAGAATTAAAAACCAGCAAGTCAATGACGCAAAAAATAACACCCACGCGATCACGGAATCAACCCGTCATGCATCCAAGATCATGCTGGCCATATCGTTGACCGGCATTGGCTTGGGATTAGGCATCGCGATTTATTTAACGCGTTATCTAAGCAGACAATTGGGTATTGATCCTTACTTTGCAAAAGGAATTGCGATGGAAATTGCCGGAGGCAATTTAACCCAGGATATTCAGGTTAATCAAAAAGACAGCAGCAGTTTGTTATATGCGATGAAACATATGCAGCAACAATTGCTTGAGCGCATAACGGCGGAACGCAAAGCGGCGGACGAAACCCTGCGCGTCAAGATTGCGCTGGATAATGTCAGTACCGGCGTCATGATTGCCGATAACGACCGCAACATTATTTACGCCAATCAAAGGGTGACCAACATACTTGATAAGACCGACACGGAAACCAGCCGTCAATTGTCAAAGTTCTCGGCCGATAACCTGCTTGGCGCCAAGATGGATGATTTCCATCAAAACCCCGCGCATCAGGCAAACATACTCGCCGCTTTAAGCGGTAATTATGAGGCCGAGATGACAGTCGGAGGGCGTTCGATGGTAGTGATCGCCAGCCCGGTCATCAACGAGCAAGGCCAGCGCTTGGGCACCGTGGCCGAATGGCACGACCGTACCGACGAGGTCATCGCGGAGAATGAAGTCGCTACGATTGTGGAAGCCGCTGCCAGAGGCAACTTTAGTATGCGTTTGGATATGGAAGGCAAGGACGGCTTTTTGCGTCATCTGGGAGGCGATATCAACCGGCTTATGCAGACCAGCGAAGCCGGTCTCAATGAAGTTGCGCGCGTACTGAATGCACTGTCCCGCGGCGACCTGACCGAAACCATCACCAACGATTATTCCGGTACCTTCGGGCAGCTCAAGGATGACTCTAACACTACGGTGGAAAAGCTAAAAGATATTGTCAACCAAATCAAGCATGCGACTGATGGTATTAACACAGGGACTAAAGAAATCGCTTCCGGCAATAATGACCTGTCGCACCGCACCGAACAACAAGCGGCCAGCCTGGAGCAAACCGCCGCCAGCATGGAACAACTGACTTCCGCGGTGCAGCATAATGCCGCAAACGCCCAACAGGCCAACAAGCTCGCCGTTGACGCATCCGACATAGCGGGTAAGGGTGTTGAAGCGGTCGGTCAAGTCGTCATGACCATGGATGATATCAGCGAATCTTCAAGAAAAATCGGGGATATTATTTCGGTGATAGACGATATCGCTTTCCAGACCAACATACTTGCGCTCAATGCGGCGGTAGAAGCGGCCCGCGCCGGTGAACAAGGCAGGGGTTTTGCCGTTGTAGCGATAGAAGTGCGCAATCTTGCGCAGCGCGCCGCGACGGCGGCCGGGGAAATCAAAGGCCTGATCAGTGAGTCGGTGATCAAGGTCGCCGAAGGCAGTAAGCTGGTTACCCAGGCAGGGCTAACCATGGAGGAAATCGTGGCTTCGATCCGCGGCGTTACAACCATGATGGCCGAAATAACCGCCGCCTCCGCAGAACAAAGTTCCGGTATCGAACAGGTTAATCTGGCTATCGCTCAAATGGATGATGTAACCCAACAAAATGCGGCTCTGGTAGAACAAGCCGCAGCTGCTGCGGAATCGCTGGAAGAGCAGGCGCAAAATCTGGTAGTTACGGTAGGCAGTTTTAAAGTCGATGGTAGCTTAAACAGTTCTTACAGCCTTATCACTCATACAACGCTACCTGTAACCAGACATAAAACTTCATTGGTAAGTGCTGATCATTGGGACGAATTTTAAAAAAAACCGTGAAAATTCAACTTTTATCTGGGATAGCTTGAACGCCATAATCCAGTATACTTTGTAGTAACAACACTATGAATAGCTGGGAGGTTTTATGAATCGCACAAGTTTGTTTACGCTACTGCTGATTTTGAGCGGTTTTGCAGTGACCGGCTGCGAACAAGAGAAAAAAACGGCTAAGGTAAGTCAAGCCGTGGTAAAAAAATATACGCAGGCTACTACCTTAGAGGGGACGGTCAGCAATAACAAAGGTGTGGTTAAAACCGGCACGGTAGAAGCGACCGATGAAAACGGTCATGTTATTACTCATGCAGCTGTGGACAATGGTCATTACAGCGTGGAAATTCCAGCCAATACGGTTTTACCGATTCTGTTGTCGTTTGCTTCCGATGCGGGCGCGGAGAAATTAGTGGTCGCAGTCATTCATGACACAATTACGAAATACGAAATAAATCCGTCAACGACGGCGGTCGCTAAAGCCGCAAAAGCGATGGGTGGCTATACGCATGCCAATATGACCCGTGCGGCGGCAGATACCGTACATACTCCCGATGCCAATAAAACCACAACCGGTTGGCGCGGTGATCCGACTACGCAATACGGCGGTTGGCATTAAGTTCTTCATTATTTCCGTAACCGGCTCAATATGTGCCGGTTCGGCGACAGTTTTATCTGCAGGCTAAGGCCTTTTTTCTGGCGAGTCGCGCATGGATAAACCATGCGCGACTCGCCAAGCTTCATTGAAATCTACAAAGTCTTCAAATATTCGATAATCGCCATTGCTCCGGCTTTATCATTAGACCAATCCAGTTTGAAAGTCTTGTCGCCATCCTGGATATTCCGGTCATGGCCGGTATTGCTGAGGGCGGCGGACAAAGCTGTGTTTAACAGATAGCCTTCTTTTCGGTCGGGGCTGGGTTCGATATTCGGATCCCAGGAAAATCCGACTTTTTCCTTGTCGAAATCCAGGCGGCTCTTGACGAAATGAGCGGGGCGTTCACTGGGCACCAGCATATGGTACAGGGTTGGTATGGAGCCGTTATGCAGATAAGGCCCTTGCGCCCAGATGCCGATCAATGGCAGCGCATTGTAGCCATCATGCTGCCTGGGGGATGTCATGGACAGTTCCTTTTTACCCTCCAAGGAAACGCCTTTATAGTCGGCGCAAGGCTGTTCGGGGGTACCATTCATATCCACTGTCAGGGTTGGGGAGCAAACCTTGGTAAAGCTGTTTTGAGCGCCTAGAGTAATCAAAGTGCCGGCTATTTTGGCGCGGCCTAAATGGGTGCCGATATTTCTATAGACTTTGCCGTTATTAGGTTGGTGACACGCAGCGCAGTTATCGGCAAACAGTGCTTTGCCTTTGTTGGCCAATTCCACGTCAACAGAAAAGGGATAGGCGGGGGCGGGGAGCTTGTCCAGTAATTGGTCGGAAAAAGCGGAGACGCGAACATCGATATTTTCAAAACCGATGGTTAGTTGCGCGGCAATATTTTTATAGATCGGCAAAGGAATATGCCCGTTCCATTGACCACCGCCGTTGATCAGGTCGGTTTTGTCCGGATTCCAGCGAGGATTGCGGGTATCCTGGTTCCATACCGCCATAATGTCGGTCACCCCTGCATGGGAGGGCAATGCGAGAGGGGCAAACAGCGTGGTTAACGGACTATTCTTCAGCGAAAAGTAGGCGTTCGCCGCATTGAACGCGATGGCGTCTTCGGTGCCGGGATAGCCTTGCATGATTTCCTTTTTAATTTCGGGATAGACTTTGTCAACGACTATGCCCCAGCCGCGGTAGACTTGTTCGGCGGTGTGGATGAATTTGGGGATGACGGTATCGGCTTGCTTTTTGAACAGGTCGATCTGGGCTTGTTCGTAAGCGGCGTCAAACTTCCGGTTTTCGTAACTGTAATTACTGTAGAAAAAGTTGGCGTCTTTCCGGTGGGCGGCATCCAATGCGGCAAGAAAGGTATCGATGACCCGTTTTTGTTGCTTGGCCGGATCTGTTTCACCTTGGTAGATTTTTGCCAAGGTTTGGGTAACTCTCTTGCGGAAGCCGATAACATTGAATTCCGCGTTGATGCCGCCATCCAGGTATTTAATGCTGCCGTCATCCAGTCGCACCCGGCCTATATGGCAACCGCCGCAGGTAAAAGAGGCAAAGTCGATATTGCCTTGCAGATCTTTCCGGGATAAGCCGCTAAATCCTATTCCACGCGGCACCGGATAGCCTGCCAGTCGCGTATCGTTGAATAAGCCGATTACATCAAGGAAGTTTTCTTTACTGCCCCAGAATTCCGGTGCTACCTCTGGGAATAGCTTGAGAATAATAAAAGGAATGCCATCGGTTTCACTGACGGGGAAATTGGCAAACCGGTCATAGGCGACTTGGTGCTGTTGAATATGTGCGTCAATGGCTTGGGTTCTTTCCTGCTGCGCCACTTGCCAGTCGGCCGGCACGTCATGAACGAGAGCAGGGGGTTTTGGCGCTTCCAGTTCGGCGCCGTCGCAAGCGGTGAGCAAACCGGTCAGAGTAAAAATATACAGGTATTTCATATGCACTCTCTTTTTATTATTGATGAAGAACTATGGAGTCTTGAATTAAAGCCGTCTGTTCGAATTTGCCTATGTGCCGGTGCTTAAGCGTCCTGAAGGCATCATTTCAGTAGCGTCAATGGTGTAGCTGCATACAAAACCGGTATTCATTTGGGCTGGGCCGGCTCAATCCTGCAAGCCTTGTTTTATGCGCAAATTTTATTATGTAGGCGTAGCCATTCATGCATTCAGGACGCGGGGTCGACAGAAACCGGATTGCAAAAATGATGGAGATTTGAAGACGTTTGCTTAAGTTTACCTTTCCTTTTCATTAGAAAGCAAATGATAGCCGTTAAACTTGACGCTTGTTACAAGTTTATATGCTTAAATAAATCGCTATTAAAAATAAAGACGTCTGTTATTTCAGGCTCTATTAATGACGACTTAAGGGCAATAATCGTCATTAATAACCTACAAGTTAAACTCAGCGTGCAGGACGGCTAGGATTTTGATCGCGCATTTTTTCTGGATTGAGCGGCCGTTTATAAATGCGCTTTAGATGATGTGGCGGTAAATGCTCAATTTTTCATAATTCCCAAAACCATCGCAATATGCGCCAACTCGGCGACGGTCGAAACTTTAAGCTTGCTTCTTATTTGCGTGCCGTAATTGGCGACGGTTTTATAGCCCAGACACAGTTCGTCGGCGATTTTATGGACGGTTAAACCTTTTGCCAGCAGCAGGAAAACGTCGAATTCCCTGGGAGACAGGGTATCGACAATGTTTTGGTAATCGGCCTCGCTGTTTTGCGGGGGCATGTTTTTCATCAGGCCCTGTTCTATATAAATCTTGCCTGCGGCTATTTTTTGTATTGCTTCCACCAGAATGCCGGGGGCGCTGTTTTTGGTGATGTAGCCTTTTGCACCGGCATTCATGGCCCTGTCCACATAAACCATTTCGTCGTGAACGCTAAACACCAGTATCTTGGCGTTACTGTCGCGGTTGCAGATGCGACGTATGCTTTCCAGTCCGCCGATGCCGGGCATGGATAAGTCCAGCACCACCACATCAGGCTGCTGGTCGAGGTACAGCTGACAGGCCGCTTCGCCCCGCTCGGCTTCGGCGATTACGTCAATATCGGCTTCGGCCGATAACAGCATCCGGAAACCGGCGCGCACCACGGCATGGTCGTCGACCAGTATGACTTTTATCTTGTCTTTCATGGCAGTGGAATCGTTGCGATGATGCTCATGCCTTGCTGCGGCCGGGTTTGTATGGTGAATTCGCCGCCCAGGCTATTGATCCGTTCCCTCATGCCCAATAAGCCGAAACCGGTCTTAATCTTGTCGACAGCGCAGCCTTGGCCGTCGTCGCTGACCTGTAGCCGCAGCGTTTTTTTAGGCTGATGCTCGACTTCCAGGCTGATGTCCGCTTGCCTGGCCTGCGCATGACGAACAATATTGGTCAGGCATTCCTGTACGATTCTGAATATTTGAATGGTGATTTTTTGTTCCAGACTATCGACTTCGTCGGGGCAGGCGATGGTAAGCTTTAATTCCGGGTTCCTGACCGACCAGTGGTTTAACAGGTCTTCCATCGTGGCTTTCAGGCCCAGTTCGGTTAATACGAGCGGGTGCAGTTGATGCATCATCGAGCGCACCACAGCCATTAAATGATCGCAGATGGCGACAATGGAATCGGTGGTTTGCTTGATGTCGACTTTCGCGCCCACAGCTCCGGCTTGGGCGCGCCCGGCAGTTACCGCCATGACTTTAATCGCAGTCAGTGATTGGCCCAGTTCGTCATGCAACTCCTGCGACAGTCGTTGCCTTTCGTCTTCCTGTATCTCCAGCGTGTGCTGGGTTAATGCCCGGTTTTCCTGCCGGCTTTTATCCAGCTCGCCGGTCATGTGATTGATCGCTTTGGCGATGCTGTCATATTCCTGAATCGAAAAATAGGGCAATTTTTGCTGATACTGACCGGTTTCAATGAGTTTCAGCGCGTCAACAATGATTGCAATGGATTTGAGCGCCTTATTAAAAGCCAGGTTAACGGCCAAAAAGGTAAACAGCGTCAACAGGAAAATCGAACTGAAAAAGGAAATGCTTTCTTGCCAGACTTCGGTAATTTCATCCAAGGGGTTGGCCTGGATGATCAGGGTGATTTGTTCGCCGCTGGAACCGGTAATTTGATGTTCAACTTTGGGGTAATGCACTGTCACCAGATTGATAAACCATTGCGGCGGTTTTTCGTCAGTATCGGTTTGCTGGTTTTTGTGGGGAAAGCTGATGATTTGCCCTGAAGGCTCTTTCAGTTGAATACTTAAATGGCGGGTTTGATTCAGCGAGTTAAGCTTCGGCAGCCAGTCGGTCTCATGAAACGGGGTCTTGGATGCTTGCGAGAAGCCGAACGTTATCAACTGCACCGCCAGGTTGATCGACGAATCGACTTCTTTGCTGACTGCGTCACGCGCTTGCCAGATGGCTATCGAACCGCCCAGTACCAGAATGCACAGGGAAGAAATCAAGATTCGCAGGTTGATTTGGTAACGCAGGCTCATAGATTTTGAAAATTCGGATTACTGGCAACATCGGGCTGATGGTATGCAAAACCCCGTCATTATTCATCTATGGAGATTTAATCGCTATAGGAAAAATTCTTTTTTTGTAATGCCCGTATTTTTTATTAAAAACAACTTGTAAAAAAATACGGGCGCGAATGCCCGGTTAGCGGAAGAAAGTACCCGCTTGCAGTTGTTCCGACTTGCCTGTCAGGGCTTGTTTGCTCTGCTTATGCAACAGTAAATAAACTTTCCCTGCGGCTTTTTGTTCGGCCTCTCCCCAATGCTCAATATTGCCGGCACAATAGTTTTGGTGCAGATGCTTCCGGGTTGTTTCGTCGTCTATCTTGGTTAATGGAATGATTTTTTGCCACGCAGCATCGGAACTGCACAACGTTTGCTTGGCTTGTCTGCCGGCGTCTAAAAACTGTTTGAGCGCCTGTTGATGCCGGTCCGCCCAACTTTGTTTAAATACATAACCCAGATTTGCGACAGATTCTGAAATGCCCAAGCCCTGTAAAATACTGCGGCCGTCAATCAGCGTCCGATAGCCTTCGGCCTCAAGCCTTGCCGCAAAATGCCAATAATTAAGCACCGCATCGATCCGGCCTTGCTTAAGTTGCTCGTTAAGCAGCGAAGGCGCGCCGAATACTTTTTCCACCGACGCATCAAGATCGATATCCTGCTGTTGTTTAGCCAAGGCTTGCAGCAACAGCCAGTTTTTATCCAGCTCGCCACCGGCAATGCCCAGGCGTTTGCCTTTAAGATCCTGTAGGGAATGAATGCCGCTATCGCTCGGCACTATCAAAGCCCCCGAAATATCGGAATAAGGATAAAAGGTAAAATCAGCCCCTTGTTCGCGCAAGCCGGACACCCAAATCCAGTCGGAAACGATGATGTCTACCTCTCCGGATTGCAAGGCGATCTTGCCGGCTTCAGCATTGGCAACATGCCGAATGTCCAGCTGAAAATCGGCATGTCCGGCTTTTAGCGCATCCTGCAACGCGGGCAACTCCCACTCCACTGTGCCGCCCGACTGAACGCCGATACGGATAAAGGTTGGTTCCGCCGCAAAGCTGCCGGTAGACAGCCATAGGCTTAACAGTAAGATTTTAAATTTCATGATTACAATCCTGCTTAAACAAAAATAATAGGTGACTGGCGTTCATTTTTATGTCGGTTACCAAGGTCCTCATTTAGTAACCGGAACGTGGGTTGTTAATGATCCGTAACTACTCCGCGCGAAGCACAAATTCCCTCTCCAGTGGGAGAGGGTAGGGTGAGGGGGAATCAAAAAAGGTCTTTTTGCTTATCTAATTCTCCTCTCCCCAGCCCTCTCCATCAGGAGAAGGAGTGAGTTCTCCGCGATTTTCGATTCGCTGAATAGTTACAATGATTCAAACCGTACCGGTTTGGCTATCAGCGGATTGCCGGTAATGGCTGTAAACAAGAGCAGCTGCGGCAAACGCGCTTAACTGCCAGAGATAACTGTCGAAAAAAGCGACGCAGACGGTTATCAGGCCGAGAAATATTCCGGTGAAAATACAGCGCCATCCTCTTTGGACGCCATCCAGGTAAGTCGTTAACGCCACTATTAACAGCACGATCAAGCCGGTTTCTTCGTGGAAGATTCTGCCCGAACTGTGATAGGCGTAAACCACAATACCGGCACATAAACCGCCGCTCCAATGCATGATGTCCCGGGTCAGTTCCTTGAGGTTATCGCGATGCTGCCTGAATCGATAATAGCCGGGCGCGATTGCGATAACGGTAAACAAAAACATCATAACCAGCCAATAATCGTGGCTCACATCCCGATAGCTAGTGCCAATGTAGGCGCCGAGAAGCGACAACAATAAGCGCAGCGTAAAAAGATTATGAGTTGACAGCAGTTTTTGTTTATTCATGGATGATTTCTCAAAAAAATAGATAACGAAAGGGAGTTACCGACACCCAAATCGGAGAGACTGTGAAAGTATTCATGTGGGAGGGGCTTTAGCCTCGACCTTCGGGGCTAAAGCCCCTCCCACGATCAATAAAACAATGACTGACAAGTCACTAAAATATTATGTGTCATATTTTCAAGAATACTTTCACAGTCTCCGGAGCTTGGGAATCAGCGAAAAAAATCGACGGAATAGATAGGCTATTGGCAGATAGGCAAGGCTTATCAGCAGCAATGCCGACAGTGCAGGTTGCCAACGAATATCGGTTTGCACCAGTTTTTCAGTCGCCAGTTTCGGGTTTTGTAATGCCTTATTCAGGTTTTGCAGGTCGGTCAACCGGGAGTAAGCCAAGCCGGATTCCGCGGCCAGTTTTTCCAAATAGCTTTCGTGCAAAGCGGTCAAATGTTCGTTGCCGACGGCGGCTTCGCTGCCGAACGGGGCGTTACGCGCGTTGTAGCCTTTGATTTGCGACGGGTCCAAATTGGATTGTCCGAACGAAGAGCGGTGCGGCACATCGTCCTGGTTATAAAAGCCGGTTTGTTTGCCTTGACTGTCGAACTTGGGGATAGGCACGGCCTGCAAGCCGCCAACGCCGACAATCATGCCTTTGGCTTGGCCTTTTATCGATGAAAAATCGCTTCGATAGTTGGGATTAACAGGCGGTGCCTCCTGTCCGTCGGTTATGAAAATAACTGAACTGTCGCTTTTTTTCAGCATGTCCAGCGTGCTCAACAAGCCTTTGGCGATATTGCTGTCTGCGGCCCAAGCCATGCGCCAGTCGACTTTACTGATGGCGGTGTCTATTTCCGTATAAGCGGAGCAAACCTCCAGCGGCTCGAATAACAAGGTCGAACGCCTTTCAGTAAACAGGCCTAGCCCGACTTTGGATTCGCAAGGTAGTTTTTGCAACAGTTCGCGCAAGGTTTCCTTGACAAAATTCAGGCGGCTGACGGCCTGATTATCTTGCTGGTAGTCGGTTGCATTCATGCTGCGGGTAATGTCGATAATAAAGGTGTAGTTATAGGTCGGGCTTTTTTGCAGCTTGCTGGGGTAGATGAACAGCACCAGCATCGCTAAAGCCGCCAACAGCAGGCACCAGGATCGATAATCTTTTAATGTATGGCTCATTGTTTTTTCGTTTATGTTTTATTTGTTCCCAAGCAACGTGTCACGGGTTGTAGGAGCGGGCCGCGCCCGCGATGAAGTAGTTATTGCTTTGCAATCGCTGCTCAAATGTCGCGGGCGCGGCCCGCTCCTACAGTGTCTTCGCGGTAAAAGTGTCTAAACTCAAGGCAAACCACGCGGAAACCCCGGCACCGTTGTCCACAACTGCGATTTCTGGTTTGTGGGTTCATCATCGGGCATGTCGACCCTGTCCATTTCCGGCAGTAAGCGCATCGCGACTTCAAGGTTGTATTTGGCGTCCCAGTTGCCGCTGCCCAATGCCAACGATTGCCGGTAGGCCTGTTTCGCCAAACCCAGCAAGGGCAGGGCCTCATTGATATGCGTGGCTTTTACCTGCTGTATGGCTTGCTCCAGATATAGGTTGCCGAGGTTATAGCGGGCTTTGGCCTGGAATTTTTGATCGCCTTTATCCATAACCAGGCTGAGGGTCGATAACGCTTCATCGTAACGGTGTTTTTGCTTGAAATAAAAAGCCCGCGCCAGCCGTAATTCCGGTTCTCCGCTGATCACTTTATTAACGGCCACGTCCTTTCCCGAGGTTAATTGCCTGATTAACTCATTGTCTTGGTGAATGCCGTACAGCATAGCCGCGCTATACACGAAAACCGTTAAAGCAAGCGCCAATAGGGCCCACAATGTCATATGCCTGATTGTTCTTATCATCGTTTGATCTCACAAAATTTTGCGCCCAGCAGAAGCAGCAACAATAGCGTCGCTACGCTGTAGCAGGCCGCCGATAAGTCCTGCTTGGGGATGCGTTCGACATAGTGCATGGGCAGGTTTTCCAGCCGGTTGATGTCGGCAATCGCCTGTTTTAACGCGTCCGGGCTTTCCGCTTCATAAGCTTGATAGGGACTGCCCAGTCCTTGAAAAAACTTGTGCAGATACAGTTCGGGCATGGCCCCAGCGTTGTCGTCCCGGCTGTCTTCAGGCTGATCGAAAATGCCGGGGCTGCCCGCAGTGCGCAGGAAAATCCAGTACAGCCGGACTTGTTGTTTTCTAAACCATTCACGCAATTTCAGTCCGCTGTCGTGATCGATCGCCGCCGCACCGTCGGAAACCAGCAGCACAATGCGCGAGCCGGTGACGGGTTGTTGTTCAAAAAACGAGATGGCTAGCCCTAAGCCTTTGCTGACATGGGTAAAACCCAGCGCCGGTGTCGCGGTCGCTGCAATCGCTGCCTGCACCGCGTTTTTGTTTTCGGTCAGCGGCATTACAAACAAGGGCGAGGTGCTGTATTCCGCGACTCCGATCAAATCGGTTTGCCGATGCTCGACAAAATCGGTCAATAAGCGCCGCGCCGCGGTAGCCTTGGACTCTTCTACACCGTTCGGTGCACGTCCGGCAAAGCTGTTATCCATGCTGCTGCTGCGATCGAGCAATAATACGATATGCGCGCCGTGGCCTATCCTTTCCCGGCTTTGTTCGGTGCGATGCAGGCCCGCCATGCCCAGCACCAGCCCGGCGATTGCCGCGACGGCGCATACCCGCAAACAACAGACGATAAAAACCGATAGCGTATCGGCGGGTATCAAGCTCAGCCACGGAGCGGGGCTTGGGCGCATACCGCTGTTGAACAGCGGCAACAGGGCGAATAGCAGGCCTGACAAGAACCACGGGGTATCGACCGTCAAATTCATCGGCTGCCCCGTTCGATTTTCCGGCAGCACTCGCAGAAGTCTTTTAGTTGTTGCAAATCTTGGGTTACCGCAATCATACCGTCGGAAAAAAAATAGCGGTTGGAGTAGTTGAAAAACCAAGCCAATTGGGAACTTACCTGAAGATACTGCGGATTACGCCGGTAAAAATCGCTCAAGCGGTTAGCAAACAGCGGCTGCCCGTTCAGGCTGTTCAAGGCCTGATGGACAAGGGTCAAGGCTTGCTCCATGTCGGCTTTGGACAAGCTCACCAATTTTCGCAACGCCCGCTTGAACACGGTACGTCGCGACATGCCGGGAAAGCAAGCGTATAAATAACCCAGGTATGCCGCTATCGGCGCAGCAACGCTCAGACTGGCGGCCAATCCATACAACGCCCAGTCATTCGCCAATAACGACGGCGGACTGTCGGGGCGCATGTACTCGCCCTGTTCGGTTTGGCGTACGACCAGCTCCCTTAAAGGGGACAGGGTAAAAGACCAGGCCGGTATGCTTTTGCCGACGCTTTTTTCACCCTGGCTGAGCTGCACGGTGAAGCCGGGCAGGGTTAATGATTTAACCTCCAGCGGGGCGTAAAAAACCTGGTAGCGCAAGTCGATTTGATAACGCTGTCCGCTTTGCTTAACCGTAATCTGGTTCAGGTTAAGCCAGCGGTTGATTTGTCCTTTGGCCGGTAAGCTGCCGGTTTGTAATGTGATACCTGAACGGGTCTCGATAATGATGCGCTGGGGAATTTCATCGCCGTTAACGTAACCGAACGGGCGGGGCGTTTCGACGTTAAAGTAGCTGACCGGCTCGTCAATCGAGCCGGAACAGCCCAGCAGCGAAAATATCAGGATTAATGCGATTCTCATGCGACCCTCTGCTGTAAATGACGATTAATAGTTTGGGTGCTGTAGCGTTCGGTAATAAACAAAGGCTCAGTGCCAAAAGCCCTGAAGCTGTTTTTCAAGTCGCGTTGGCGCTGTTGGTAGGCGGCCATTATTTTTTGTCGTAATGACGGGCGCATGAACAGCGTGCGGTTCGCATTGTTTTCCATATCCTGGAAGGAAATCAGGCCCCAGTTGGGCAGGGTGGCGTATTCATCCTGATTCCATAGTACAAGCGGAATCACATCGTGACCTTGCAACGAACCCAGCACGGCACGCAATTGAGCGAGCGGGAAATGGCAGTCGGATAACAAAAATACCAGCGAACGTTCGGCAGGCAGAAAGGCGGCGGCGTTTTGCAGCCCGTTTGCGCTGCCGCTAAAGGTCAGGCCTTGTAGTTGTTTTGCCAGTGCCGATACCCGTCCCAAGTGCTGGCCGGCGGGAAGCAGCCAGCGGTGTTCAATACGCTCGCTGCAGCCGATAAAGCCGAATTTGTCGCCGTAATCGAAAGCAGAATTGGCGGCGGTCAACAAAAACCGAATCAAGGTTTGTTGTTTATCGGCGTAGCCCATCGATGCCGACATATCGGCAAGCAGATAGACGTTGACGGTGCTTTGCTGCTGATAGACGCGCACCCGATAGCCTGAAAACGGGTCGAGTACACTGGCGCGCAAGTCTATGCGTCTGGGGTCGGGACTGGCAATTAGCGGTTCATGGCGTTTGAACAATTGTCCTGCACCGACCATTTGTCCGGGATGCGCTCCCGGATAAACGGAGCTTGATTGCCAGGGTAAGCGGTAATGTAGCGTTTCGGTCATGGGTTGGTTTTTTACGATTTGATGTTTTTATGTTGTCCACGAAAACCACGAAATAAAGCAATGGATGTTGTATTTTCTGGTTCCCAAGCTTCAGAGACTGTGAAAGTATTCATGTGGGAGGGGCTTTAGCCCCGAAAGTCGGGGCTAAAGCCCCTCCCACGATCAATAAAACAATGACTGACAAGTCACTAAAATAGTATGCGTCATATTTTCAAGAATACTTTCACAGTCTCTGAAGCTTGGGAACCAGCAAAAATATTTTCGTGTCTTTCGTGCTTTTCGTGGACTATCTGTGTAGGCCTTCCTAAAGAAGATGGAGCACGTTTCAAGGCGCAGCCACCTGGTCCAAAATTCCCTTGATCAATTCGGGCAGCAGCTGCTCTTTCCTATAGGCATACATCGGGTTTAAAAACAGCCGGTGCGTCATACAAACCGCGAAAACCGCTTGCAAATCTTCAGGCAATACATGATCCCGGTTTTCCAGCCAGGCGCGGGTTTTGGCCGCGCGGATTAAATAACTCATCGCGCGCGGGCTGGCTCCGGCCATTAATAATTGCGGCATTTCGACATCGGTCAGTTGAACGCCGTAGTGTTGCGGCCGATGCGTGGCTTTCCATAAACTCAGCGCGTAAGCATGGAGTTTTGGACTGGTTTGTATATGCTGTTGCAGTGACTGCGCCAGTTCATTGAGCCGGTAATAAATGCCGCTGTTACTGATGCCGCTGATGAGCTGGTCGGTATCGTGAAAGCGCGGGTTAAACATCAGCTCATCCAACACCGTATCCGAATCGGGCATATCGATGTGGATTTCCATCATGAAGCGGTCTTTGGCGGCCGCGGGCAACTCGAAGGTTTCTTCTTTTTCGACGCGGTTGCGGTCGGCAAAAACCTGGATATGAGGCAGTGCATAGTCGCGGTTAAACGCGTTGATGTTGCGTTCGGCCATTGCCCTTAACAGCAGGGCATGGACTTGCGGGCGGGCGCGATTGATTTCGTTAAAGAAGAAGGTGGCGAGTGTGTCGCCGTGTTTCAGCAAAGGCCCCGGATCGACGCACGGACGGCCTTGGTCGTTTAAATAGGTGTAATAGATCAAGTCGGCGGGCATCAGGTCAATGGTACCTTCAATCCGTTGATAGTCACCGCCCAAGCCTTGCGCAACCGCTCTTAACAGCGTGGTTTTGCCGACGCCGACATTGCCTTCCAGCAAGACATGGCCTCTGGCGAAAACGGCCAGGACGATATTCCTGACCGCAGGTTGCAGGCCGATAACGGTTTGGTTGATTTGCTGTTCAAACTGTAACGCTTGGTTACGCCAGTCGGTGAGTTGGGTGTCTGTGTTCATTGGCTATATAAAAAATCTGAATTTATCTGTGCGGCGAGATTGTGTAGGAGCGGGCCATGCCCGCGACCGATGCCTGAACCCCACAACTGTTTCCAGAATATCGCGGGCGCGGCCCGTTCCTACATGGCTGCAAAGAAAAAAGGGCATAAAATACAAACAGACTCATAAGGGGACGGAAGGGGTTGGAATGTATTTATGCCCAAACAATGATTACTCGATATCGTCTACGTCATAAACAAACTTGCCGGTTTTGGCCAAATGTTCCTGGCGTTTTTTGTTGCGCTCTTCCATTTCTATAACCGATTGAGCTTGTTTATTCAGTTCATTGACATCATGTTTCGGGTCGTACTTGCTGCCCGCCACTTTTTCCGGGTAACCCGGTTTGGGTTCCCAGCAAACACCCGGTTCGCTGCAATTTTGACCGTCGTAAGCGATGGCCGAATAGGACAACGCCGCCAACACGACGCCTGCATTCATTAAAAGCATTTTTTTCATGAGTTTTTCCTCTCTATTTTTTTAACCATTTGGCTTTTTTTGGATCGCCTTTGTAGATGTCCCGTATCCAGGACATAATCAACAGCATTTCATCGGTCGATAAATTGACATACTGCGGCCCCATCATGCCGTTAGCACCGCCGAACAGCACTTCGAACAACCCCTGATCGGTAGCGGCCGATGGATAGGTCCAGTAATCGTCAGCCAGTCCCGGCCCTAATTTACCTTCGGCTTCATGACCGTGACAGCCGGAGCAAGCGGGCATAAACAGATCGTGGCCTTTTTGTATGGCTTCTTTATCGCCGTTGTAGGGGTTCTTGCCTGTCTCCTTAAATTGATTGAAAACAGCCTCGTTACCGCCCGATTTGGCGACGCTCATATCCAGCGGTGCGCCGGTAATGGTATTGCGAAAGGTTATTTCCGCTAAAGCCGCCGTACTGATCAACGCAATGCTGACAGCCGATACGACGAGTAATTTATTTTTCTTCATGTTAAAACCTATTTTTTATGATTTCTCAGGCGCATTGGGCTCAGGAACTAAAGGGATGCCTTCTGCTTTCAGCAGCTCTGTTATTTCATCTTGATGATCTTCAATAACCTTATTCAGCTGAGCCAGTAAGGCCGGATCGTTTTTTCGAACGCCCATTGAAGTACTGTAATGAGAGCCGACTTTTTGACCATCCGCACGAACGCTATCGTCTGGGATCATTGTCATCACCAGCGGTGTTGACGATGCTTTAACATAACGCGCGGCAGACGGCCCCCAAAGGGCGGCAACCTCGGCATGGCCCGATGAAATTTCAGAGACCAGTTTCGATGTTTCATATTTGATGTACTGGTTGCGTGCAGATTTAAAACCCACCAGCTCCTGAGAATAATTGAACATATCGTTGTAACGCCCGATAGCCTTCATCATCACTTCCGGCGGTGTGCCGGGTACAAAAGCGATGCGTTTTACCTTGCGTAAAGCTTCGCTATCCCAATTAAGCAAATCCAGATGATCGGCTTCGCGCGAGATAAAAACATAGCCGGAACGGTAATAAGGCTGGGTGGTTAAAACCCTGGGATCGCCTTTATCGACGCCTATCGCCACATCGCACAGTCCTTTATCCAGCGTGTCCCGTATGTAGTAACGCGGATCACTCCAAGTAAGGTATTTGACTTTTTTGCCCAGTGCTTTGCCGACCAATTCCGCCAATTTATTCTCGAAGCCTTCGCCTGCCTTATTGGAATAAGGCATTTCGTTTTCCGCAGCGCAGACCTTTAACGGTTTGTTTTCTTCAGCGCTGGCTTGGGTTACGGCTAAGCTTGTCCCCAGACATAAGGCTGTTATGAAAAACTTGTTTTTATGCATATTTACTCTCATTAATGCCGGTTTAAATAGGTGCGGATAAATCCGCACCTATATGTGGTTTTAATAGCCCAATGCAAAGACCATCACACCACCGCCTTGTTGCGTGTAGTGAGCCAGTTCTTTAAACGCACCGACTGCGCCCAAACCTGCGGTAGGATCTTGCAAGTCGAACACTAAACCAACGCCGGGCCAGCCGCCGACACCGTAGTAAATCGCCACATATTGTTTGCCTTTGTGTCCGAAGGTAATCGGGTGACCGATAACGCCGGAGGGTAGTTTGAATTTCCACAATTCTTTGCCATTGCGTGAATCCAAGGCTTTGATGTAACCGTCCAAAGTACCGTAGAAAACCAGGTCGCCCGCGGTTGCGGTGGTGCCGCCCCAGACTGCGAATTTTTCCTTGATTTCCCATTCGAATTTGCCGGTCACGGAGTTCATCGCTTTAACTTGTCCCAAGGTGCCTTTAGGTCCCGGATACATGTTCAGCGTCGCGCCGACAAAGAACTGGCCTGCGCGGTAAGGCAGCATGAACGGTTCCCAGTCCATGCAGATATGGTTGGTGCCCATGAAGAACAGTTTCTTGTTCGGATCGTACGATTCGATGCCCTGGTTGTGGTAACCCATCGCGGACGGACAAATGCCTTTGGCTTCGTGATCCATGTGCGTGGAAAACTCGGGATCGCGAACCGGCAGGCCGGTTTTCAGGTCGACTTTTTTAACCCAGTTGACGGTATCGTCGATTTTAAACGCGTTGACCAAGTTGCCGTTTTCACGGTTCAGCGTATAAACCAAGCCGTTGCGGTCGGGGTGGGTCAGCAGTTTGGTCATTTTACCGTCAACCAGCTGCTCCGATAAGCCCATGTAGTTGACGCCGGCGTAATCCCATTCGTCATGCGGCGTTTTTTGGTAACCGAATTTGGCTTCGCCGGTATTGACGTCGCGGCCCCAGATGGTCATTGTCCATTTGTTGTCGCCGGGGCGCATGGTTTCATTCCACGGCGCCGGGTTGCCTGAGCCGTAATAGAGCATGTCCAGGTCGGGATCGAACGCATACCAGCCCCAGTTGGTGCCGCCGCCGATTTTCCAGGCATCGCCTTCCCAGGTTTTAAGGCCCAGGCCGAATTGGCCGTAATGCGGGTTGGCGCTGTTAAAATCCTTGGCCAGTTTGATGTCGGCGTCAGGGCCGGTGGCGTAAACGCGCCATGCCTGTTTGCCGTCTTTGATGTTATAGGCGGTGGCATAGCCTCTTACGCCCAATTCCGCGCCTGAGCTACCGACAATGACTTTATCTTTAGCGACAAAAGGCGCGACGGTCAGTGTGGAGCCCATCGCGATGTCGGAGTTTTCCATTTTCCACAACAACTCGCCTGTTTTCGCATTTAACGCAACGATATGGCCGTCCAGTTGATTTTGGAAAATAGTGGCCGGATAACCGTCACCGGCGGGCGCGTAGGCCAAGCCCCTGTTGACTACGTCGCAACAGGCTACGGCACGGGCAGCGGGATTTTGTTTAGGCTTGTGCTCCCATAAAATTTTGTCCGGCTGATCCAGGTCGATTGCGAAAATATTGTTAGGGAACGGCGTATGCACATACATAATGCCGTCAACGACCAGCGGCCCGCCTTCATGCCCGTTCAGAACACCTGTAGAAAACGACCAGACCGGTTGTAGATGCTGGACGTTGTGCGCGTTAATCTGGGTCATTTCACTAAAGTGGGTTGCACCGTAGTCTTTGGTCTGCATGACCCAGTTAGTATCTTCTTTTGACAGTCTATCCAGGGCTTTGTTGGCTTGTGCCGGTATCGAAACCGATAATAAGGCGCCGCTACAAACAGCGGATGCGACAGCAGTGCGGGTGAATTTGGAAATCCGCATAGTTCCTCCAGGGGTTATGATTGTTGTACTTATATGAAGCCAGCCCGTGCGCATCAATAAAGTTTAAGTAAGGTAACCAGCTTTCTTGATCAAAACGTTTGCAATGCTTTATTGAGATGCAGGGCTGAACAGGCGGTCATGGTACGGGAGCGGTTGCTTACAGCGTTACGGAATAAGCCCGGAAAAATACGGGAAAAATACCCGAAATAAACCAAGAAAACTTCCTTGTCTATTCGTGGTATAGAACAGGAAAAGCTCCTATCGATTTAGCGTTTATAAACAGGCATGATGTCTGTTTTGACACGTTATGGGATAAAGTAATGACGGGGAAGATTAGTGTTTTATTGGTGGATGATCATGCCGTGGTTAGAACGGGTTACAAAGCCTATCTTGCCTTATCCGAAAAAATCGGCCAGATTTATGAGGCGGATCGCGGGGAAGTCGCCTGCCAAATTTACAATCAGCATCAACCCGATATTGTGGTGATGGATTTATCGATGCCGGGCATAGGCGGTTTTGAGAGTATCAGAAGGCTGATTAATCGTAATCCGCATTGTAAAATTTTGGTATTCAGCATTCACAATGAACTGGTGTATGTGACGCGCGCGCTGATGGCCGGAGCCAAAGGTTATATCACCAAAAACAGCGCGCCTGAAACGCTGGTTACGGCGGTCTATAAAATTGCCAAGGGCGGTACTTATGTCGATCCTGATATTGCCCAACAACTGGCTGTTTCTATGGTTGGCGAACAGGACGAATCGGAAAAAATAAAAACGCTTTCTCCGAGGGAGTTCGATGTATTCTGTTTGCTGGCGAATGGCTATACGGTCCGCAAGGCGGCGGAAAAGCTGTGTTTAAGTTACAAAACGGTATGCAATCACGGTACCGTGATTAAGGAAAAAATGGGCGCGGAGACACTGGCCGAACTGACCTTGCTGGCAAGCAGGCAAGGTCTTATTGAAGCGCACGAAAATTAAAGGGGAGAAGAATCTCTTGCGCTTCATATCCACACTGTAAATGTATTGATTAATTCACCACGAAGACAAGCGCGCCAGGATTTTTCGCGAAAGCTAAAATGGATCCGTCCGATTTTAGCAGCGAAAAATGACCTGACCATTAATGTCTGCGGTGGCCCGCGTTCGTCCTCCTACCGTCACGGCACACAACTTCGCGTTGCTACGCTGTGCGCCATGACTCCCGTAATGACTTGGCACCGTATCGGATGGCCTTGTATTTTGACTACGCTTACTCTAACGCTACAACTTCGTCAAAACGCCCGGCCGCTACGGCTACGCGGGGGTCGTCGTACACCGCTCCACTAGCGTTACGCTTCCTGTACTCCTTCCACGAAGTTCACGAAGAAAAAACAAGATAAAAACTTCGTGAACTTCGTGTCTTCGTGGTGATGTCTAAAGTTGACGCCTGTGAGAGGCAATCAGTCTTATTTTTCCAGTTTTTGCTTCAGTCCAGCCAGACCGGTCTTGAAAAACTCATTCATCGCTTTAACTGCCGCCGCATCATTCAGGGATTCAGGCGGTGTATTGCCGGTGTCGCCGCGGTAGAAGCGGCTTTTTAGCGTAACCACGCTGGTATTGGCATCGGCTCCGGCTGTCACTTGAATATTGATGGTGTAGGAGCTGGCCGGAAACGCGGTTACATTTTCTGTTTTAAGGCGGTAGTTATATTCATGATCCTTGTCGCTGTAAAAATCCAGGTTTTCCACCAGTTGACCGCCATTTTTCAGGGTAATGGTCCGGGTGCCGTCGGAGGCGTTTTTTCCGTCGCCCGAGCTGGCTTTGACATCGGGGTGCCAGCTTGCAATATCGTCGAATTGCTTGATTGCGTTCCAGGTCGTATCGACCGGTGCATTGATAGTGATGCTTTCTTTGGCTTTTTGCGGGGTAGGGCCGTGAGCAATTGACGCAATGGGGAATAATAGGAAGCTCAATAATGTTAAGGTTAAACGGTTCATGTCATTAAATATCATTAGTTAAATAATCCATTATTCATAAATCCAGGCGAAAGGTATTGGGTAACTTTCCTGATAACGGCAGGGAAATTTCCGTTTTTTAAGACTTTGATTTTTTGCTGAATACTGAATAAAAATTAATAATCTAAAATACTCGTTCATCTGAATATTTACAGACTGTTTAAATTTACGCTTGACATGAATGGAAGAGGTGAGCATAATACGCCTCTCAGTACGGCGCCCGTAGCTCAGCTGGATAGAGTACTCGGCTACGAACCGAGCGGTCGGGAGTTCGAATCTCTCCGGGCGCGCCATACTGAAAAAATTATTCCCCTGTAGCTCAGTCGGTAGAGCGGATGACTGTTAATCATTAGGTCGGCGGTTCGAGCCCGTCCGGGGGAGCCAAATAAAAGAAAGCCTTACATGCAAATGTAGGGCTTTTTTTATGCCTGCTGTTTTTTATGTCAATAACATCAGCGTGTTTTGCTAAATGCCCTTTGTTGGCACTTCGATCAATCAATTCCAGTTGGTAATGCGGTAATATCTTTTTTGGTCGGTTATTTTGGATAACCGGTATTAATCAACAGTCCATTGCACCAAACCGCTATATGAAGTCGCAATAACAATCAGGCCGAAGACGATACGGTACCAGGCAAAAACAATGAAATCATGATGACTGATATAGCGTAATAACGCCTTGATTGCCAACAGTGCGCTGAGAAATGCGGCAACCAGTCCTGCGGCAAAATAGGGGGCGTCGGTTGCCAAGTCTAATAAATCACGATGTTTATATAAGTCATAAAGACTGGCAACAATCAACGTGGGGATCGCCAGAAAAAAAGAGAATTCAGTTGCGGCTTTGCGTGAAAGCCCGAATAACAAACCGCCTATAATAGTAGCGCCGGAACGAGAAGTTCCCGGAATCAACGCGAAAGCTTGTGCGATACCGAGTTTTAAAGCATCTAATGGGGTCAAGTCTTCAACTTCCTGGATGCGGATTTTATGTTCCCGTTTTTCCGCCCAGATAATCACCAAAGCACCGACGATAAATGCCAAGGCCACAGGAATGGGCTTGAACAACACGGCTTTGATGTATTTGCCGAACAGTAAACCCAAGCTTGCCAATGGAATGAAGGCAATAATCAGGTTATAGGTGAATTTTTGTGCCTGCTTTTGGCTTGGTAAGCCGATAACAACGGCGGCGATTTTGGCTCGGTATTCCCAGCACACCGCCAGGATAGCGCCAACCTGAATAACAATTTCAAATAACTTGCCCTTGTCATCATTAAAATTCAGCAAGTCGCCAACCAGGATTAAGTGCCCGGTACTGGAAACCGGCAAAAATTCGGTCAAGCCTTCAACAATGCCCAAAATGATAGTTTTAATTAATAATATAAAATCCATATTTTATTTAGTAAGGTGAGTGATTCGGTGGGTGAAAGTGCATCCTGCTGTGACGTGGAGCAGCTCACCTATAATAAACCGCCATCTTATAAAAAAACAGACATCCGCTCAGTAAAACTCGAATTCGTCGTCGCGTTTTCAGTAGTAATATGACTAAAACGGGTGTATTGCTCTCTTCGCATTGTTTATACTATGCGCAATAATTAGAGCATTTCTGGCCTTGCTTTCACTATTTCAGTAAAATATTGAGTTTATGACGGCTGGACAGATCAATTTCTGCATTCTTCGCATCCATCTGGAGTATGTAGAACATAGAGTGCCGAAATAGGCGCTTTACGACTGCATGGACGCAGGAGTTGGAGCAATGCAGGAGCTATTGCCGAGGCGACGCAAGACGCAATTGCGATGCTACGCTCTTTTGCCCTATGGGCCCCAACCTACATTTTTAATCCATGCATATTCGCCGTAACAGGATCAATCAATGACCAATAGCTTAATCTCAAAAATCACCGGACAGAATGACATCGATCCAGCAGAAACCAGGGAGTGGATTGAAGCACTGCAAGCCGTGCTGGAACACGACGGCAGCGAACGTGTGCATTTCCTGATTGAGCAATTGGTTTCGGTAACCCGAAAAGCGGGATTCGATATCCCTTTCAGCGCCAATACCCCTTATGTTAATACCATTCCTGTCGCACAACAGGCGCAGTTTCCGGGTGACGTTACCATAGAGCACAATATCCGCGCTTATGTGCGCTGGAATGCAATGATGATGGTGTTAAGGGCGAATAAGCACACCAACGTCGGCGGTCATATCGCCAGTTTTGCATCGGCGGCTACTTTATATGATGTCGGCTATAACCATTTCTGGCGTGCGCCTTCAGAGCAACATGACGGCGATCTTATTTTTACCCAAGGCCACTTAACACCGGGAGATTATGCCCGTGCATTTTTGTTGGGACGATTAACGCTGGAACAGATGGATAACTTTCGTCAGGAAGTGGACGGTAATGGTTTGCCGTCTTATCCTCATCCCTGGCTGATGCCGGAGTTCTGGCAGTTTCCGACGGTTTCTATGGGGCTTGGGCCGATTATGGCTATTTATCAGGCACGTTTCATGCGCTATTTAGATGGGCGTGGCCTTGCTGATACTTCGGGTCGTAAGGTCTGGAGCTTTCTAGGCGATGGCGAAACTGATGAACCCGAATCGTTGGGCGCCATCGGCATGGCCGGACGGGAGAAACTGGATAATCTTATTTTTGTTATCAATTGCAACCTGCAACGTCTGGATGGGCCGGTGCGCGGCAACGGCAAGATTATTCAGGAACTGGAAAGTGAATTTCGCGGTGCCGGTTGGAATGTGATCAAACTGGTTTGGGGGCAGCGCTGGGATGCGTTGCTGGCTCGTGATAAAGATGGACTGCTGGCGGCTCGCATGATGTCCTGCGTCGATGGCGATTACCAAACCTTCAAGGCTAAAGACGGCGCTTATGTGCGCGAACATTTCTTTAATACTCCTGAATTAAAAGCCATGGTGTCCGACTGGTCCGATCGCGACATCTGGGAACTTAACCGCGGCGGACATGATTCAGTTAAAGTTTTTGCCGCTTTCCATGCAGCGGTACATCATAAAGGGCAGCCCACCGTCATTTTGGCTAAAACCATTAAAGGTTACGGCATGGGTGCATCGGGAGAAGCCCAGAATATTTCTCATCAACAGAAAAAAATGAGTGCCAGTTCGCTAAGTAACTTTCGCGATCGCTATGCATTGCCTGTTAATGATGAAGAGCTACAAAATTTGCCTTATCTCAGCTTTGCTGAAGGTTCAAAGGAACTGGCCTATATGCAGCAGCGGCGCACTGAGCTGGGCGGCCACCTGCCTGCCAGAAGAACAAAATCTTATGCGTTGGATGTTCCTATATTGAGCGATTTCAAAGCGTTGTTGGAAGCCAGCGGTGAAGGCCGCGAGATCTCCACGACTATGGCTTTCGTGCGACTGCTTAATATTTTGGCCAAAGATAAAAATATCGGCAAACGTATCGTGCCGATTGTTCCTGACGAATCAAGAACTTTCGGTATGGAAGGCATGTTCCGGCAGCTGGGCATCTGGTCACAAGTTGGACAGCTTTATACGCCGCAAGATGCCGACCAATTAATGTTTTATAAGGAAGACAAGCACGGACAAGTTCTACAGGAAGGCATTAATGAGGCGGGCGGTTTGTGCGATTGGATTGCAGCAGGCACCTCGTACTCAACCCATAACGTACCGATGATTCCGTTTTTTATTTATTATTCGATGTTCGGTTTTCAGCGGGTTGGCGATTTAATCTGGGCAGCTGCCGATCAACGCACCCGGGGCTTTTTAATGGGCGGCACGGCAGGCAGGACTACGCTGAACGGCGAAGGGCTGCAGCATGAAGACGGGCACAGCCACTTGATGGCGGCGACGGTACCTAACTGCGTATCTTATGATCCGACCTATGCCTATGAGCTGGCAGTGATTATTCAAGACGGTTTACGGCGAATGTATGTCGAACAGGAAGATGTTTTTTATTACATCACCGTGATGAACGAAAACTATGCCCATCCTGCGATGCCTAAAGGCATGGAGCTGGATATATTGAAAGGCATGTACAGTTTCAAGAAAGGCGCTAACGCCGCACCTGTTCCCGACAGTCCGGCGGCATACACTCCGTCCGTGGAGATAAAGAAAGCCCCTCGCGTACAATTATTGGGGTCGGGAACAATTTTCCGTGAAGTCGAAGCGGCGGCTGAATTACTGCGCAACGACTGGGGCGTTGAAGCCGATTTATGGGGCTGCACCAGTTTCACCGAACTGGCCAGAAACGGTCAGTTTTGCGAGCGCTGGAATCGTCTCCATCCGACCGAAACCCCCAAACAATCTCATGTCGCGCATTGCTTAGCCAATGCGGAAGGACCGGTAATCGCCGCCAGCGATTATACCCGTGCCTTTGCCGAGCAGATCCGTAGCCTTATTTCCGCTCCTTATACAGTGCTGGGCACCGATGGTTTCGGCCGTTCCGATACGCGCGAAAATCTGCGCCGGTTTTTTGAGGTAGACCGCTACCATGTAACGATTGCAGCGTTAAAGAGCTTGGCAGACTTAGGTCAGTTCGATGCCGCTAAAGTGGATGTGGCTATTGCCAAATACGGTATAAACCCTGATATAGCAGCTCCCTGGCTAATTTAACGGAAGGACACAAAATGGCGTTATTAATTGAAATCAAGGTTCCTGATGTCGGCAATGTTGCTGATATCGATGTAGTAGACGTATTGGTTAAACCGGGTGATGAGGTAAAACTGGAACAAACCCTGGCTGTGCTTGAAACCGATAAAGCCAGCATGGATTTACCTTCCAGTGCGGCAGGTACGGTGCAGGAATTATTTATCAAGCCCGGCGATAAAGTTTCTGAAGGGACCTTGATTGCGACGGTATTGGCAAGCGCCGAAGCGGATAGCGCTGAACAACCGGAACAGCCGGCAGTAGAAGCATCTGCGCCGGTGGAAAAAGCACCGGAGCCGGTCAGTGAACCCGTTGCTGTTAAACCTGAACCGGTGGCTGCCAAACCTGAGCCCATATCGGAAACCCCAGCTGGCAATATCTCTGATCATGCTGCTCACGCGACTCCCGCTGTGCGCCTCTATGCTCGTGAGCTGGGCGTTGAAATACACAAAATAACAGCCGGTAGCGGCCGCAAGGGACGTATTTTAAAAGACGATGTGAAAAACTTCGTCAAGAAAGTTATGGCTGAAGGCGTAGCGCAAAGCGGTTCCGGGATTCCGGCAATGCCGACCGTCGATTTTTCGCAATTCGGTGAAATAGAAGAGCAGAAGCTTAATAAAATCAAGCGTCTGACCGGACAAAACCTGAGTCGCGTATGGCTGAACCTGCCGATGGTCACGTACCATGAGGAAGCGGATATTACTGAAATGGAAGCGTTCCGCAATGCGCTGAATGCGGAGAAGTCCAAAGATGACATAAAAATCACCGGTTTGATATTTATTATCAAGGCGCTGGTTGCCGCGTTGGAACAGTTCCCGCAGTTTAACGCGTCGCTGTCTGCCGATGGCGAAAAATTGATATTAAAGAAGTATTTTAATATTGGTATCGCAGTCGATACGCCTAATGGCTTGGTAGTGCCGGTGTTACGCAATGTTAACCGCAAAGGCATCAATGAATTATCTGCCGAATTGGCTGAAACAAGTAACAGAGCCCGCCTGGGAAAGTTGATGCCTGCTGAAATGCAAGGCGGATGCATCACTATTTCCAGTCTCGGCGGTATCGGCGGTACGGCTTTTACACCTATCGTCAACGCTCCTGAAGTGGCGATACTCGGCGTTACCCGGGCCAAAATGCAACCGGTATGGAACGGCAATGAGTTTGTGCCGCGGCTGATGTTACCGCTTGATCTGACATACGACCATCGGGTCATTGACGGTGTGGAAGGCGCTCGTTTCATGGCCGCCATCAAACAATATTTGGGCGATATCCGCCGATTGTTACTTTAATCAGGAACATAATATGGAAGCTAATCCAGCGATTAATGAGTCTACGATACATGCGAAAGTTCTGGTATTAGGCGGTGGTCCCGGCGGATATACGGCGGCATTCCGTGCTGCCGATTTAGGCAAGCAAGTGGTATTGGTCGAACGCTATCCGGTTCTTGGCGGAGTCTGTCTTAATGTCGGTTGTATTCCGTCCAAGGCTCTGCTGCATGTCGCACAAATTATTCACGAAGTTGATGAGTTCGAACAACACGGTCTTAATTACGGTAAACCGAGCTTTGATATAGACAAGATTCGGGCCTGGAAAGAGAGCGTTACCAAAACATTGGTTGGCGGTTTGGCCCAATTGGTAAAACAGCGCAAAATAACCTTAATCCAGGGCACCGGGCAGTTTACCTCGCCTAATACGCTTGAGGTGCAAACCGAAAACGGTATAAAAACCGTCAGCTTCGACCAAGCGATTATTGCTGCCGGTTCGCAGGCTACCAAAATCCCGGTTTTCCCGAATGATGATCCGCGCTTATGGGATTCGACCAATGCGTTGGAATTAAAAGAAATTCCCAAAAAACTGTTGATCGTCGGCGGCGGCATCATAGGTCTGGAAATGGCCACGGTTTATCATGCGTTTGGCTCTGAAATCAGCGTGGTTGAGTTGATGGAGCAGATTATTCCCGGCTGCGATAATGATTTGGTTACCCCTTTATTCCGGCGTATCAAAAAGCAATATAAAAATATCTGGCTGGAAACACGGGTTACTTCCATTGAAAAACAAGACGACGGCCTGAAAGTGTCTTTCGAAGGTAAAAGTGCACCGGGGGCGGCGGTATTCGATGCAGTCTTGGTTGCTGTTGGACGTAAACCTAACGGTAAGTTGATCGGTGCCGAGCTGGCAGGCGTTAATGTCGATGACCTCGGTTTTATTGCTGTCGATAAGCAGCAGCGCACCAATGTTCCTCATATTTTTGCGATAGGCGATATAGCCGGTAATCCGATGCTGGCTCACAAGGCTTCACATGAAGGCAAAGTTGCCGCCGAAGTTGCGTCCGGGTTAAAAGCAGGCTTTGATGCGCTGACTATTCCAGCTGTTGCTTATACTGATCCTGAAGTAACCTGGATGGGCCTGACTGAAAATCAGGCTAAACAACAAGGCATAGAATATGATAAAGCTGCATTTCCTTGGGCGGCCAGTGGACGCTCCTTAAGTTTGGGGCGCAAGGAAGGCCTGACAAAGATACTCTGCGAAAAGGGAACCGGCAGAATTCTCGGTGCAGGCATGGTCGGTCCCAACGCCGGTGAGTTAATCGCCGAAGCGGTGCTGGCCCTGGAAATGGGTGCCGATGCCGAAGATATCGGTTTGACTGTCCACCCACATCCAATGTTATCGGAGACTTTCGCCTTTGCCGCCGAAATGATCACAGGTTCAATTACTGATCTTTATATTAAAAAATAAGACTTAAAAGTATTAACTCCTGTTATTGTTTCTGTGTCGCGTACTGTTAAGTATTCTACTATAGACGATCCGGCCTTATGCAATATCAGCATTGACCTCCATGGATGGAGGAAATGCCGCAAGATTGCATGGAGCAATTGCGGACACCATATCCATGCTGGCATGTAATTAGGGTGTTGGTGCTTTTAAATGTTGACTTTTGCTTTAGCAAATAGCTGAATTTTCAACGGCCTTGACCGGATAAATAAATTCTTATTGGTTTTAGAACCTGTGTAAAATATCAATCAAGTCTGTATCTTCTTGCTTACATGGCGGTAGGCCGGGGAGCAGAAGTTTACAGTACGAGCCGTACAAATTTTTAATCCTCAAATCCAATATTATTTCCTCAGTCCAGCAGAATAACCGAGCACCTAAATGAAAACCAAGATAGTTACTGTCATTGCACTCGCTCTACTCGTATTCATTAATTTCAGCATTTGGAGTTATGTTAACAATCCCTTGCAATTGCAACCTTGGACCAAAACTACGATGGGCGTCACCTTCGACCCTATGAGAAAGCAGGATACACAAACAAGCAATACTTTTCCCAGCGAAGCCGATATTGATCATGACTTGAGTCTGCTTGAGAATAAGGTTCACGCCGTTCGTACCTATAGCGTACTGAAAGGGCTGGATAAAATTCCCGAATTGGCCGCCAAGCATAATTTGAATACGACAGTCGGAGCATGGATTGATGGTAATCTTGAAAAGAATCGGCAAGAAATTGAAACTTTAATCAATGTCAGTAAGCAGAATAATCCCAATATTGTTCGTGTTATGGTGGGCAACGAGGTTCTGCTCCGCGCCGAAATTCCACCCGAACAACTGATCGAATATATCCGGGAGGTAAAGAAAAACACTTGGCGCCCGGTTAGTACATCCGAAACATGGGCTGAATGGATGAAGCATCCTGAGCTTGTTAACGAAGTCGATTTTATTGCTGTGCACATCTTGCCTTACTGGGAAGGCATTGCTGCGGAAGATGCGGTGGATTATGTTTTTGACCGTTATCATGCCGTGCAACAAGCTTATCCTAATAAGCCTATTGTGATTACCGAGGTCGGTTGGCCTTCGGATGGTCAACCATTCAAGCACGCTACTGCATCGATATCTAACCAAGCAAAATTTTTACGCGAATTTCTCAATCGAGCCGATGCTGAAAAAGTCACTTATTATATTGTAGAGGCGTTTGACCAGCCCTGGAAAATGTCTTTGGAGGGTTCGGCGGGGGCTTATTGGGGCATTTTTAATGCGGATCGGCAGCCCAAATATCCAATGGATAGCGACGTTATAACTATGCCTAATTGGGAACATTGGGCAACGGGCGCGGCTGTTTTCAGTATCGTTTTAATGTTTTTGTTTTTATTTACCCGCAGCAGCTTAAAACTGCCCGGTTTACTGTTTTTCGGTTTAATTGCCAACCTTGCGGCATCAACAATTTTCTGGTCTGTGTCGATTGGCGCCCAGCAATACCAAACCAATATTACCATGGTGTTTTGGGGAATCTTGATATTGATGCAGGTCATGGCGGCCGTCATCTTATTAATAGAAAGCCTGGAAATAGCCGAAGTTATCTGGCACCGGAAAACGGCCAGGACTTTTCAGCCGCTTAAGCCATCGCCTGATTTCAAATATCCGAAGGTATCTTTACATTTACCCATCCATAATGAGCCGCCCGAAATGGTGCGTATGACGTTGGAAGCTTTGGATAGGGTGGATTATCCGAATCTGGAAGTATTGGTGATGGACAATAACACCAAAGATCCGGCTATCTGGGAACCGGTCAAAGCCGATTGTGAACGGTTAGGTCCAAAATTCAGATTCTTCCACTTGGAAAACTGGCCCGGCTTTAAAGCGGGAGCAATCAATCATGCGCTCGAGCAGACTGCTCCTGATGCCGAGATTATCGCTGTTATCGATAGCGATTATATCATCTCGCCCGACTGGTTGAACTGTATGGTGCCTTATTTCGACAATGAAAATGTCGGTTTTATTCAGTCGCCCCAGGATTACCGCGACCGCGATCAAAGCGCCTTTAAATCCTTTTGCTACTGGGAATATGCCGGCTTTTTCAATATCGGCATGGTGCAAAGAAACGAATATAACGCCATTATCCAGCATGGCACGATGACTATGATCAGAAAGTCTGCATTGCTGGAAGTAGGTAAATGGTCGGAATGGTGTATCTGTGAAGACAGTGAGTTAGGCTTGCGTCTGTATGAAGCAGGGTATGACTCGGTTTATGTCAAAGATTCGTTTGGACGCGGGGTTATGCCCGATACCATGTCAGGCTACATGACTCAACGCTATCGTTGGGTTTATGGTGCCATGCAAATTATCAAGGCGCATTGGCGCAACTTTTTGCCGTCTAAGCAGCCGAAGTTGACACCTGCCCAAAAGTATTATTTTATTGCCGGATGGTTGCCGTGGTTTTCAGATGCGTTGGCGTTGGTATTTACCATGACCAGTTTGATCTTAACGGCGGTGATTCTTTACGATCCGATACACAGCGAACTCCCAGCCAATGCTTTCTTATTGCCGACTGTCGGTATATTCAGTTTTAAGATTATTCGTGGCTTATGGTTATACCAAGCCCGTGTACCCTGTTCGGTTTGGCAATCGTTAGGCGCGTCGCTGTCAGGTTTATCCTTGACGCATACCGTCGCCAAAGGAACGCTGCAAGGCCTGTTTACGTCCGGTAAACCGTTTATGCGTACTCCGAAGTTTGAACAACACAGTCCTTTATTCGTTGGGTTGGTTACCATACGGCAAGAATTGCTATTGTTGATCTTATTGAGTGTGGCTATTGGAATGATGGCTTCTTTAGAGCATTTTGACAATTTTAGCGGAAAATTATGGATAGCTATTCTTTCGGTACAAGCAGTTCCTTATGTTGCGGCCTTGCTGACATTATTGATCAGTATTGCGCCAGATTATAAATCCTATAAGTCCGACCTGGTTGTCGAGGAAATAGCTGATAAATCCACCTCTAAAAAGAAAAAAGCTTAGTCTCAAAATAACGCCGATAACTCTTGCCTGCATTGCCTATGCAAATAGAAATGCGGGTAAGAGCATAAAGTGCAGGAAGGGACATAGCTCATTCCGTCGAGATGTGGCGTTTTAAGATGATGATGTGGAGCGATACTTTAATGCAAACAACCTTCATCATTATGCATAGGATTGTTGACCCGTGTGCTGATTGGAGTAATCAGCATGTCATGGTAAGCATCGGCGGCTAAAAAATCAGCTATCTTAACAATTGCGGTTTTCTTGTCCAGCCAACGACTGTAATCATCGGATGTAATAATAACCGGCATTCTGTCATGAATAGACGATACGTTGTCGTTGGCAACGGTGGTAATGATAGTGCACGAATAAACCGTTTCCTGATCATGTTCCCAATGCTCCCAAACACCTGCAAAAGCGAATAAGGCATTATCCGGTTTGTGTATATGGTAGGGCCGTTTGCCTGTTTGGGTGGATTGCCATTCAAAGAAACCGGTAGCCGGAATCAGGCAGCGTCGATGCCGGTAAGCGTTTTTAAACGATGGTTTTTCAGTCAGGGTTTCAGCTCTGGCATTAATCAAATGTTTGGAAATTGCACGGTCTTTCGCCCACGATGGAATCAAGCCCCAATGCAGATTAACGGCTCTGTTGCTAGCGTCTTCCAGTTGCACGACAGCGAGGATTTTTTGTCCTGGCGCAATATTGTAGTCAAGATTGTCTGTAGGTAAACTCAACAATCTGAAATGGTCCATAATCTGCTGCCCGGTTGCGATCAAATTATAACGTCCACACATATATGCACCTCGAACTGGTAAAACTGGAAAAAGTTTTTAATCCGTCGATTCTAACAAAGATTCATGATCCGCTACTTGCGCAATACCAAATCGAATTGTGGATGAAACGGGATGATTTATTGCATCCTGTGATTTCCGGCAATAAATGGCGGAAGCTTAAATATATACTCGATCATGCTTTGTCGGTAGGGGCGAATACCCTTATCAGCATGGGTGGCGCTTATTCCAATCATTTACATGCTTTAGCTTATGCCGGCAAGGTGTTAGGATTGAAAACCATTGGCTTGGTTCGCGGCGAGCAACCGGAAATATTGACTCCGACTTTGCAGGACATGACAAAGTGGGGGATGAGCTTGGAGTTTGTATCTCGTACTGAATACAGGCAGCTTAGGCGCTATAAAAATTGGCATGATTTGCCCGGCTTAAAGCCTTGGCAATATTGGCTGCCGGAAGGCGGTGCGCAGACATTGGCATTGAAAGGTGTAGGCGAACTGGTTACCGAAGTAGAGATTCCATACGACACAATTTGCGTGCCCTGTGGAACAGGAACGACTTTGGCCGGTATTATTGAAGCCGTTCCGGAACAAACGTCAGTGTTGGGATTTGCAGCGTTAAAAAACGCCGGTTTTTTAACGGAGGAGGTTAGAAGCGTGCTGTCACAATCTTGTAATAACTGGCAGATAAACTTGGATTACCATTTTGGCGGTTTTGCCAAAATCAATGCCGGGCTAAACGCATTTATTGAAGACTTTGAATTAAAAACTACAATTCCTCTTGAACCTATCTATACCGGCAAAATGATGTATGCCGTCTACGATTTAATCAAAAAACACTACTTCAGGCCCGGTCAGCGTATTATTGCTGTACATACCGGAGGCTTGCAGGGGAAAAGAGGATTTAGTTAATACACATAAATATAATATCAATTGATTTTGAATCTTGAGCACAACATGGACATAAACGAAGCAGAAGCGATAATCGATCTTCAAAAACCGGAACTTTATATTAATCGTGAGCAGAGCCTGCTGGAGTTCAACAAGCGAGTTCTGGCTCAGGCGAAAGATGAAAAAGTGCCGTTGCTTGAAAGACTTAATTATATGTGCATCTCCTGTTCCAATCTGGATGAGTTTTTCGAGGTTCGTGTAGCCAGCGTTATTCAGATGGCTGCCATTGATCCAAAAGCCGTCGGTCCGGATGGCTTGACGCCTAATGAACAACTGGAGTTGATTTCCGTTCATGCTCATCAACTGGTTGATGAGCAATATAAAGTCCTGAACGAAATTCTGATTCCGAAACTTGCCAGCGAAAATATTCATTTCATTCGTCGTAAGGAATGGACCGAAGCACAGCAAAAATGGCTGGAAGCCTATTTTAATGATGAGCTATTACCGATTTTAACGCCGGTTGGGCTGGATTCCGCTCATCCTTTTCCGCGCATCCTCAACAAGAGCTTAAATTTTATTATTTCCTTGACTGGAAAAGATGCATTCGGCAGAAATAGCGGGCGGGCTATTTTGCAGGCACCCAGGGCGCTACCGCGCATTATTCAGTTGCCTGCTGAGGAAACCGGTAGCGGCCCGGCGGATTTTGTGTTTTTATCATCGATTATTCATGCTTTTGTTGATCAGCTGTTTAATGGCATGAATGTTAAAGGCTGCTATCAATTCAGGGTCACCAGGAACAGTGATTTTTTTGTCGATGATGATGCTATTGATGATTTATTGCTTGCAGTGGAAGGCGAGCTGGCCATGCGTAATTACGGCGATGAAGTTCGTCTGGAAATTGATGCCAAATGCCCTGATGAAACAGTCACGTTTTTGCTGGATCGTTTTGAAATGAGCCGTGACCGTTTGTTTTTGGTTGATGGGCCGGTTAATCTGAATAGAATTCAGGAAATTAATGCCTTGGTCGGTCGGCCCGACCTTAAATTTCCTTCCTTCAAGCCCGTTGTACCGCAACAGCTCGAGCGTAGCAAAGACATATTTGCAGCGATTAAGCGCCATGATATCTTGCTGCATCACCCGTTTGAGTCCTTTTCCCCGGTCGTTGAGTTTGTTCGTCAGGCAGCAGTTTCCCCTGATGTGCTGGCTATCAAGCAAACGCTCTATCGTACCGGAGCCGATTCGCCGATTGTAGGGGCTTTAATCAAGGCGGCGAGAGCAGGCAAGGTAGTGACGGTCGTTATCGAACTAAGGGCTCGATTTGATGAAAAAGCCAATATCGATTTGGCCTCCAAATTACAAGAAGCCGCCGTGCATGTCGTTTATGGTGTGGTGGGTTATAAAACTCATGCCAAAATGTGTTTGGTATTAAGACGGGAAGGCAAGCAGCTGCGTAATTATGTGCATTTGGGTACCGGCAATTATCATCCTAAAACAGCGCAGATTTACACGGATTATGGATTGTTTTCCTGCGATAAAGAATTAGGTGAGGATGTCCGGCGCGTATTTGCTCAACTGACCAGTTTGGGGAAAGTTACCAAGTTGAATAAATTATTACAATCGCCGTTCACCTTGCATAGTGGGTTGATAGATAAGATTGAGAGGGAAATACTTCACGCTAAAAATGGAAAGCCGGCAAAAATAATTATTCAAGTGAATGCTGTTGTTGAAGAGCAGTCTATTCGAGCTCTTTACCGTGCATCGCAGGCCGGAGTTGAGGTTAAATTAATTGTCAGGGGCGTGTGTTGTTTAAAGCCCGGCGTTCCCGGCGTATCTGAAAATATAGAAGTGCGATCCATTATTGGGCGATTTTTGGAGCATGCACGGGTTTATGCGTTTGAAAATGGCGGTGACAGGGAGGTCTACGCGTCCAGCGCAGATCTAATGAATCGCAATATGTTCAGGCGTGTTGAAATTTGCTTTCCGATTGAAAACAAGAAATTGCAAAGCCGGATTTTGCAGGATCTGAATTTGTATTTAAAAGATAATACCCAGGCTTGGCTTTTACAGTCTGATGGCAGTTACCAGCGCTTAAAGAAAACCGATGATGCAGAAGAGTCGGTTCAAGCCCAAGCTGTGCTTATGCACGAATTTCAATGACCATGATGCGCGAGATTGCCCAGCTTGGGGCTAAGGTACTCAGACAAAAAGCGGAAGCCGTTGTTGATGTGCATGACATTGAAATTCGGGAAATAATCGAAGCAATGCAAAGCACTCTGGCAACGACTTCGGGCGTTGGTATTGCCGCTCCCCAGATCAGCGAATCCAAACAGATTATCATCATTGCGTCGCGGCCTACACCTCGTTATCCATCGGCACCGTTGATGGAGCCTACAGTGATGATTAATCCTTGTTTTCAGATTTTGTCGGAAACGCAAGAGAAAGGCTGGGAAGGTTGTTTAAGTATTCCCGGAATACGTGCTTTAGTGCCTAGGTATCAGGAAATAATGGTTCACTATACCGATCAACAGGGCGACTTGGTGGAGTTAAAGCTGAGTGGGTTTGTAGCGAGAATCTTCCAGCATGAAGTTGATCATCTGGAAGGTAAAACCTATCTGGACAGGGTTGAGAGTAATCTGGATATTTTCGCAGAAAGTGAGTTTGTTAAATTGATTGATGGCACGCAAGCGTGAAAGCTTCATTTTCTCGGCAGTGTCGCACCTGAAATGCATCTATGTTTGGTGTATTTAGTTATATGAAAAACAAATGTATTATCATCTTTACACACTTCTGTTGTTAAAAACGCGCTTATGGTATCATTGGCGGTTTTAATTACCTGGATTATTTAAATGGCTAAAGAAGATCAAATTGAAATGGAAGGCAAGGTGATAGACACTTTACCTAATACCATGTTTCGTGTCGAACTGGAAAATGGTCATATTGTGACTGCACATATTTCAGGAAAAATGCGTAAGCACTACATTCGTATTCTTACCGGAGATAGTGTTAAAGTTGAAATGACACCTTACGATTTAACCAAAGGTCGAATCACGTTCCGTATGCGTTAATCCTGTACTAACAGGATTAACGCAGGTTCCTTAAACACCTAGTACGGCTCGATTGCCGTATTAAAAACCAATCGCTGCAGTCCGCCGAATTAAAAATTGGCTTCAGGAACAATCTGTTCAGCGCTTTCTATAGCAAAGTTCAGTTCATTATCCTTCACGTAAATTCGCACATGCCCTCCGTGTGCCAAATCGCCGAACAACAAGTCGTTAGCCAGAGGTTTTTTGATTTTCTCCTGAATGAGTCGCGCCATCGGTCTGGCTCCCATTTTTGGGTCGCAGCCGTTTTCAGCCAGCCATAATCTGGCATCGACATCCAATGCCAGCGTTACATGCTTGTCTGCCAGCAGGGCTTCCAATTCAAAAATGAATTTATCGACCACATGTCCGACAATTGAAATATCCAATGGCTTGAATTGAATAATCGCGTCCAGACGGTTGCGGAATTCGGGCGAGAAGCCTTTTTCGATAACCTTCAGACTGTCGGTCGCATGATCCTGTTGGGTAAAGCCGATAGAAGCGCGACTGCCTTCTTCCGCTCCCGCATTGGTGGTCATAACCAGGATAATGTTACGGAAATCCGCTTTGCGTCCGTTATTATCGGTTAATGAGCCGTGATCCATAACCTGTAATAATAGGTTAAATACATCAGGATGGGCTTTTTCCAATTCGTCCAGCAGCAGTACTGCATGAGGATGTTTGGTAACCTGCTCAGTCAATAAGCCGCCCTGATCAAAGCCTACATAGCCTGGAGGCGCGCCTATCAGTCTGGAAACAGTATGCCGCTCCATGTACTCTGACATGTCAAAGCGAATCAACTCTACTCCCAGCACTTTAGCCAGTTGCCGCGTGACTTCGGTCTTACCTACGCCGGTAGGCCCTGCAAAAAGAAATGAACCGATAGTCTTCTGCGTATCCCTAAGTCCTGCACGGGATAATTTTATTGCGGATGCCAGCGCCGAAATGGCCTCGTCTTGTCCAAAGACCAGCATTTTCAGGTTTTTCTCCAGGTTACCCAGCTTGTCGATATCGTTTGAAGATACCGATTTTGCAGGTACTCGGGCTATTTTGGAGACTATTTCTTCTATTTCAGCAATATCAATGATCTGTTTGCGATCCGCTTCAGCAGTCATGCGTTGTTTAGCGCCTGCTTCATCAATAACATCAATGGCTTTATCGGGTAAATGCCGATCGGTAATATAGCGATCCGATAACTCCGCCGCTACACGTAATGCATCAGAAGAATATTTAACATCATGATGTTCTTCAAAACGTGATTTAAGGCCTTTTAGAATCAGGATGGTGTCCTCAACGGAAGGCTCAAGTACGTCAACTTTTTGGAATCTTCGCGCAAGAGCGTGGTCTTTTTCAAAGACGCCGCGATACTCTTGATAAGTGGTGGAACCTATGCAACGTAACTGGCCGGAAGCCAGGGCAGGCTTAATCAAATTGGATGCATCCATCACGCCGCCGGAAGCTGAACCTGCTCCGATAATGGTGTGAATTTCATCAATAAACAGAATTGAATCAGGTTCTTTGTTGAGTTGATTTAACAGTGCTTTAAGCCGTTTTTCAAAGTCTCCCCGGTATTTAGTACCGGCAACCAGTGCGCCCAAATCCAGTGAGTAAATCACACTGTTCATCAGAACCTCCGGAACTTGCTCCTCAACAATCCGTTTCGCCAAGCCCTCTGCGATAGCTGTTTTGCCAACACCCGCCTCACCAACGAGTAAAGGGTTATTTTTGCGACGACGGCAAAGTGTCTGAATAGTGCGCTCAACTTCCATGTCTCTGCCGATTAACGGGTCGATTCGGCCTTTTAGGGCTTCTTCATTGAGATTGGTGGTGTATTTATCCAGCGGACTGCCCGCAGCTTCAGCGTCAGGGTTGTTTGATTCCGGTGACCGGCTAGTTGACGAATCGTTCTCAGGATCAATTTTTGAAATGCCGTGAGCCAGATAATTGACCACATCCAGCCTTGAAATATCCTGTTTATTTAACAAATAAACAGCGTGGGAATCTTGTTCGCTGAATAAGGCTACAAATAGATTAGCACCGGAAACTTCTTTTTTGTCAGATGCTTGCACATGAAAAACAGCGCGTTGAAGCACTCGCTGAAAGCCCAAAGTAGGTTGAGTTTCCCGTTGGATACCTACCGGAATAAGCGATGTGGTTTCATCAATAAATTGCGTCAGCTGGCCGCGTAGCGCCTTAATATCGCAACCGCATGCTATCAAAATAGGCTGCGCAGAAGCATTTTCGAGCAATGCCAGCAGCAAATGCTCAACCGTGATAAATTCATGCCGTTTATCATGTGCATTTTTAAAGGCATTATTTAACGTAATTTCAAGTTCTTTACTTAACATACATTCTCCACAACCTAGACTTCTTCCATTGAGCACATCAAAGGATGATGATGTTCTCGTGAATAGTCGTTAACTATATATACTTTGGTTTCAGCAACATCTTTAGAATACATTCCGCATACACCGACACCTTGCGTATGTACTTGCAGCATCACCTGGGTCGCCTTTTCTTCGGACATAGCAAAAAAGTCCATCAAAATCTCAATTACAAAATCCATGGGCGTAAAATCATCATTTAACAAGATAACCTTGTATAAAGGCGGTCTCTTCAGTTTAGGTTTAGCTTCCTGGATAGCCAAACCGCCATCTCTATCTTTGAATGGATCAAAATCAGACATAATTACAGTAATAAAATATTTAGGCCTCTAACATAGTGGCAATCTTAGTGAATTTCAACTCTTATGTTTATAACAAAATAAACAAGATCTATGCGACAGCTTAACAAATGCCTCGCACCTTTCTTCCTAAGTCTTTTTTACCAGCATAATATCTCCAAATCTAGTAAAATATTAACTTTAATTATGTCGGAATTCAGTAATGGTTTGGAAACCAAATGTCACAGTTGCCGCAGTGATTGAACAGGACCAGCGATTTTTAATCGTAGAAGAAGAAACCGGCAATGGACTCCAATACAATCAACCTGCTGGGCATCTTGAAGAAGGTGAGGACCTGATTTCTGCAGTCAAGCGTGAAGTACTGGAAGAAACCGCTTGGCAGTTTGAGCCTGAGCACATTGTTTCCATTCAACTTTGGCGAAAAAATCCTGATTCCCTCAGCTTTCTCAGAGTCTGTTTTTCCGGTCGTTGCCATTCACATAACCCAACACAACAATTGGACAATGGCATTATTGCCGCTCACTGGTTAACACGCGATGAAATCGAAAATCAGCGGCATCGTTTGCGTAGTCCATTGGTGCTTATCAGTATAGACGATTATCTTAGCGGGCAACGCCACTCATTATCCTTGCTTAAATCATTTATCGATCTTGACCATGAGTAAAAAAATAATCGTCGGCATGTCCGGCGGTGTCGATTCTTCGGTAACCGCGTTGCTGCTTTTGGAACAAGGCTATCAAGTTACCGGTTTATTTATGAAAAACTGGGAAGAAGACGACGGCACCGAGTATTGTACGGCAATGGAAGACCTCGCCGATGCCCAACAGGTTTGCGATACGTTGGGTATCGAATTAAAAACAGTAAATTTTGCCTCCGAATACTGGGATGAGGTATTTGAAGTATTCTTGTCTGAATTTAAAGCTGGGCGCACGCCTAATCCCGATATTCTGTGCAATAAACACGTTAAATTCAAAGCTTTTCTGAATTATGCGATTGAAGATTTGGGCGCGGAATATATCGCTACAGGTCACTATGCGCGAGTAGCCGAGAAAGATGGCGAATATTTTTTGTTAAAGGGTTTAGACCCGAATAAAGAGCAAAGCTACTTTCTTTACACATTGGGACAAAAACAATTATCACGTACCCTGTTTCCGATAGGGCATTTGCATAAACCTGAAATACGGGCAATGGCGGATAAAGCCGGTTTTGCCAATAGCCGTAAAAAAGACAGCACCGGTATCTGTTTTATCGGCGAGCGCAAGTTCACTGAATTTTTGCAACGCTATTTGCCCTCTCAGCCCGGCGAAATGCGTACTCCAAAAGGACAGTATATTGGCAAACATCACGGCTTGATGTATTACACGTTGGGGCAACGTCAGGGTTTGGGCATAGGCGGCGTTAAAAATGCGCCGGATGAGCCGTGGTATGTACTGGAAAAAGATTTAGAAAATAATATCCTGATTGTCGGCCAAGGGCACGATCACCCGTTGATGTTACATGACACGCTGGAAGCCAGCCAACTCGACTGGTGCAATAACCAGCCGTTGACCAAACCGATACGCTGTGCCGCTAAAACCCGCTATCGCCAAGCCGATCAACCCTGCTATTTGGAACCGATAGGCAGCGACAGATGCAAAGCTGTTTTCGATCAGCCGCAAAGAGCCATTACGCCCGGCCAATCCGTCGTTTTTTACGATGGTGAAATATGCTTGGGCGGTGGCATTATCGAATCCAAAGCTTCCTCTCGATAGGCAAAGCTAACGAATAACAACATACACTTAAATACTCGGACAAACCTATGACCAATTTTGCCCTCACCGCTATTTCTCCTATTGATGGCCGCTATGCTGATAAAGTGGCTGCATTGCGGCCTATTTTCAGTGAATACGGCCTGATTCGTTTTCGAGTGCTTGTTGAAGTACGTTGGCTGCAAGCCTTGGCTAATCATCCGCTGATTACCGAAGTCAGCCCGTTTAGCGAGGCGGCGACACAGCTGTTAAATAACATCGTCAGCGATTTTTCAGAAACCGATGCGCAACGCGTCAAAGACATCGAAAAAACCACGAATCACGATGTCAAAGCCGTTGAATATTTGTTGAAAGAAAAAATTGCCGGTTGTGCGGAACTGGAAAAAGTCAGTGAATTTATCCATTTTTCCTGCACCTCCGAAGACATCAATAACCTGTCTTATGCGCTAATGCTCAAAGAAGGCCGTGAAGTCATCCTGGCGCAAATCGGCGACTGCATCACGGCGCTTAAAACCATTGCTGTGGAAACCGCGGACCAGCCGATGTTGTCGCGCACCCACGGACAATCAGCTACACCTACGACTACCGGCAAGGAGTTCGCCAACGTCGCGGCGCGCATGCTACGCCAGCAAGACCAACTGCAAGCGGTAGCTTTGTTAGGCAAAATAAACGGCGCAGTGGGCAATTATAATGCGCACTGCGTGGCTTATCCTGATGTGGATTGGGCTGAGTTCGGCCGGAGCTTTGTTGAATCTCTGGGGCTGCAATTTAATCCCTACACCATCCAGATCGAACCGCACGATTACATTGCCGAATATTTTCACGCTTTATCTCGTTTCAATACCATTTTGCTGGATTTTGATCGCGATATCTGGGGTTATATTTCGTTGGGTTACTTTAAACAAAAAACCGTCGCCGGTGAAATCGGTTCTTCTACGATGCCGCATAAAGTCAATCCGATTGATTTTGAAAACTCGGAAGGTAATTTAGGCTTGGCCAATGCGATATTCGGTTTTTTAGCCGAAAAACTGCCGGTGTCACGCTGGCAACGGGATTTAACCGATTCAACCGTATTGAGAAATATCGGCGTCGGAATCGCTCATACCAGCATCGCCATACAAGCCAGTTTAAAAGGCATATCCAAATTGCAGATTAATGTTGAAGCGATTGAAGCCGATCTCAATGCAAACTGGGAAGTATTGGCAGAGCCGATACAGACCGTGATGCGTCGTTACGGCATTGAAAAGCCGTATGAGAAATTAAAAGAGCTCACCCGCGGCCACCGCATTACCCCAGAACAAATGCAGGCGTTTATTGAAAAGCTGGAGATCCCGTCTGAAGCCAAGACAATTTTACTGGAGCTGACGCCGCGGACTTACACCGGTTACGCTGAAAAACTGGCTAAAGAAATTTAGTATGCCTTTGGGAATCATAACTATCAGACCAATAGGTCTATTTATTAACCGTGGCGGTAGAGTTTAGTTATGTTGTCGTATTCAATTATTAGCGAAAAGTCGCTGGCTCTTTGCCGCTGGCTGGCCATTATTACAGCCATAGCTTCGCCTATATCCACTGCGGTAACCAGCGTGGCCAGTATTGCAATGTTATTGACCTGGTTAATTTCAGGAGAATCATTCCGTAGTTTAAAAGTCTCTGCTGAGCAGCCCGCAGGTAAAATGCTGCTGCTGTTTTTTGCGTGGCTATTAATAGGGACTTTTTACGCAGATACGAGTTGGATGGAAAAAATTAACACCTTATCAAGCTGGAAAAAATTAGCCTTTACTTTCGTATTATTAGGCTTGTTTTATCAACCTCAATGGAAGCGCTTGTTTATTGGTAGTTATTTAGCCGTCATGATAATTGCCGGATTAATTGCAGTGCCGCTATGGTTGGCTGATATGACAATAAGACCGGAACGAGAGCCCGGTATATTTATGACCAATTATGCGTCACAAAGCATGGCTTTTATTGCAGCGATCGTTTGCAGTGTTTTTTTATTAAAACAGCAACTCTCTTTAAGAAACAAATGCTTGCTTTATGGTGTCATTGCCTTGTTTGCATTTAATATTTTCTTTATCAGTCCGGCGCGTAGCGGTTATGTGGCATTTCCATTTGCAATGATGTTTGCCGCTGGCTGCGTTTATGGCTATAAAAAACTATTACCGATAATCGCTGTTACCGGCAGCATAATGCTGATAGCAATACTTTGTTCGTCAACCTTACAACAACGGACAGAAAAGGGGTTAACAGAAAAAGACGCTTATCAAACCAGCGGAGAACTGACTTCGATAGGCGTAAGGGTTATTTTTGCAAAAAACACCCTTATGTTAATTAAAGAACATCCGGTATTGGGTTACGGCACATCATCATTTAAATCAACTTATGCTCCTTATGCAGCCGCACAATATTCAGATTGGCGTGGAAGCCCTACGTCAGACCCGCACAATCAATATCTGTTTGTTTGGCTGGAAAATGGGCTGATAGGGTTATTGCTGTTTTTGGCCTATATTTATACGGCTATTCGTCAAGGATTGAATAATCCACCCTATGGCGCAATCGCTGCGAGTTTTTTAGTCGCCGTGTGCGCTTCCAGTTTATTTAATTCCCATTTTAAAACTTTCCCTGAAGGTAATTTACTCGCCTTTTTTGTTGGCATTCTATTGTCGCAACATGGCGCTAATGCTGGTGCTAATACTGAGGAAAGTCAGGATTGATAATGTTTAAGAGATTATTTCATGATGTCGCATTTGTTGGTATTTCAACAGTTTTTAATGCATGTGCCTGTATTAAATTTATGGGTATTGCAAAATAAATTACATGAGGTAAAAATATAACTGTCGAGTCATAATAGTTTTTTAAAAGAAAAATAAATGGTTTTGAAAACCTGATATCGACGAACCAATATAATAAACAAACATTAATATGAGGAAAGAGTTATGAAAAAATTAGCATCCGTATGTGCAGGCTTATTACTTCTTTTAAGTACTTCTGTTTTCGCTGAAGAAAATGCCGCTTCAGCATTGGAACACGCCAAACAGGCGGTAGTTCACGGTAAAGCCGGTCATACACCGATGTTGGTCGATCATGCAAAGGCGGCATTGGAAGATGCGTTGTCAGCCTCCATAGTAGCCAAGGGGGTATCAAAGAACCATATAGAAGCGGGTTCTAAAGAGTTGCAAGAAGCCATTGATCTCGGTACCTTAGGTCATGTAGGCAAGGCTACTACGCATGCTGAAGCAGCTGTGGAGCATCTTAAGGCTGGCAATAAATAATATCGATAATATAGCTGTAGAGGAAAAGGGCGAGTTATTCGCCCTTTTCTTTAGATAGTTATTAACTGTCTTAAAGAAAAGGATTTTCTGGTAATTATTCCAGGTTGATTGATATGCTCATGGCACATCATAAAATCCGGCAGTTGGGCGGGAGCGGTTTTTTGCTCTGAACTAAAACCGATTTTTCAAGCGTGAAAGGTATCTCTATGCAAAAGAACCTATTACGGTTGTATCCAGATTTCTGCGAAAAAGTCACCATTAAAGGCCTATATCTTGGCCATCAATTACATAAACTGGGCACAACCGAATTACCCTTTGTTTATGCCAACTTCCTGTCGAGTCTGGACGGGCGAATTGCGGTAGAAGATACCGTTCAACACAGCACACATATTCCCAAACAGATAACGACAGCTTCCGATTTTGGTTTGTTCATGGAACTGCATGCCCAGTCCGACTGCATTATTATCCATGGCGGTTATATGCGGGCTCTGGGCGAAGGACGCTTGGGCAACATATTGCAAGTCAAGGACAAAGACCTCATTGAATGGCGCCGGGATAATGGTTTAAAGCTTCAACCCGCAGTGGTCATCGCCAGCGCCAGCCTGAATTTTCCGGTTCATGACAGTCTCCAAAAACATGAGCAAACCGTTTATATAGCCACCGGACGAAATGCCGATCCGGACCGTATCCGGTACTGGCAAGACTTGGGATACCCGCTGCTTTTTACCGGCGAAGACCTCACGGTTCACGGCGCTCCTTTGATTGATGCGCTAAGCGAGTTGGGTTACAAGACTATTTATCTGGTTGCCGGGCCGCAAATGTTGGACGCCGTCATTCGGGAAAGGCAGTTATCAAGGTTATACCTGAGCATGACCCATCAGTTGATAGGCGGTAAAGACTTCCGTACCTTACTGACCGGGCCGATGCTTGGGTCGGAAGGCAACCTGATGCTTGAAGCACTGTACTACGAACAGGACTCGCCGCCCGGAACCGGCCAGTTTTTCATGCAATTCGGCTTGGAGCGATCCGTCGGCACTTAAACTTAGATTTTTAAGGGGGGAAGTACATGGAACAATGGGTCTGCACAACCTGCGGTTATAACATGATCGGCGATGCTCCTGATGTCTGTCCTTTTTGCGGGGCCCATCGCGATAAATTTCTCAGTTGGGAAGAAGCCGAAAAAGCCTATCGCGTTACCGCCACTCAAATCAATGACAACGTCAGCCAACTGGTCTCGGTACCGAAGCTGGGATTGGAACATGCGGCCTACCGGATTGAAACGGACAATGAGGCTGTCTGGATCGATTGTCCTTCCGCTTTTAATCGCACGCTGGAACCGGTGCGGAAAATCTTTTTTACTCACCCGCATTTTATGGGCGCATCCAATCAATACCGTGAGCTTTGGCATGCAAAAATCTACCTGCATGCTTTAGATGCAGAAAATCCCTTAATCACATCATTCCCAGTCGATGAGCGTTTCAACGATGACTTCGTGATTGATGGTTTGGCAGCCTATCACATAGGCGGGCATACGCCGGGCTATACGATTTACATCTATCAGAATGTGTTGTTTATCTGCGATTACGCATTTCCGCCCGGCCGAAACATGCGCTTGAATCCATTCGGCCCGAAAAGCGAAACTTTACAAAGAGCCGCGCGGATATTGGACATCATTAACCGAAATTCATTAAAAACTGTCTGCGGTTATAACTATGTCTGCGACTTCAAAAACTGGTTATCTGATTTTGAACGGGTTGTTAAATCCTTTAGCTAATGAAGATTCTTGCCGTTACCGACATTCAAAAGCTGATACAGATCTTGAGTTTGGAAAATTTCTTCAAGCGCGCTGTTGCCGCTTTAGAGGAAGATTTCGGTCGTTGGCACGAATTTATTTTATCGCCGCGTCATGGAACCTATTATCCGGACGGCGTGATTGAATTGATGCCCTGTGCCGACCAACAGCACTATGCATTCAAATACGTGAACGGCTATCCCGGCAATCCGCTCAAAGGCAAGCTCAATGTTGTAGCCATCGGCGTGTTAAGCGACGCCGAGAGTGGTTATCCGGTAATGATCAGTGAAATGACTTTCTTGACAGCATTTAGGACAGCGGCGGCGGGTGTGTTGGCTGCAAAGTATCTTGCCCGTGCAGATTCAAAATCATTAGCTATCATCGGTACCGGAGCCCAGGCGGAATTTCAGGTATTGGCATTCTCAGGCTTTTTTCAGCTCGAAGAAGTTCGTTTTTTTGATATTGATCCGCAGGCAATGGTTAAATTCTCACAAAATATGATCGGTCAAAAATTCAGCCTAATTCCGTGCAACAGCATCGTTGAAGCGGTGCGTGACGCAGATATCATAATAACGGCGACAGCCGCCAAGAAACGGCAATCCCTGTTTGAAGCTGACGATATTGCATCTGGCACATACATTTACGCGATGGGCGGCGACAGTCCAGGGAAAACCGAACTATCCGCCGAATTCCTGAAACGGACCAAACTGGTGGTCGAATATAAACCGCAAACCCTGGTAGAAGGCGAGGTGCAACAATGCGGAGCCGATCTTATTTATGCCGAATTATGGGAGCTGGTTTGCAAGAATAAGCCCGGAAGGCAGGACGACCAGGAAATTACTCTGTTCGATTCGGTCGGTTTTGCGTTGGAAGATTATTCAATACTTCGGGTCGTTTATGAACTGGCAAAAGAATATCAATTGGGCACAGAAGCGGATTTAATTCCCGAACTCAACGATCCTAAAAACCTGTTTAGCATATTGGGGCCTTGAGATACTGCTTAAATTCGGCTTACCGGTATTACTGTTCAGTAGATAAAATTCGGCGACTTACGATATCTGTTCTCCAATTGGTGATATTACCTATTGATTCAAGTTATTGATTTTTATAATCTGTATGCATAGCACGCCCCACAGCGAACCTGAGCCCGAACGGAGTATAGCTATGAGCGACCTGACCGGTAAAACATGTGAAGTATGCAGAATTGGCGCACCGTTGGCTACGCAAGCGGAAATTGACGAATTTATGCCGCAACTACAGGGCTGGGAATTGGTTGAAATAGACGGCATCAAGCGCTTACAAAAAACCTTCAAGTTCGATAACTTTGCAGACGCTTTGTCGTTTACCAATAAAATCGGCGCTCTTTGCGAACAGGAAAGCCACCATCCGGCCATTTTAATGGAATGGGGCAGGGTGACTGTAACCTGGTGGTCTCGCAAGATAAAAGGACTGCATGCTAATGATTTTATTATGGCGGCCAAGACCGACGCGTTGCTATGACGTTTCCCCGTAGTACGCTTCGATAATCGCTTTCATCAGGTGCAAGGTCTTATTGTTGTCGTCTTTTTCAGGATTAAACTCGCTGATTTCCAGGCCGCATATTTTCGGATGCCGATTAATCGATGACAGCGCTTCGAGCAGTTCTTCAGCTTTAATACCGCCTTGAGCGGGAGTTTCAACGCCGGGCGCATCGCCAGGATCGATAAAATCCAAGTCGATGCTGATGCCGATAAGCTTACAAGACAGACTGAGTTTATCGATGGCTTTAATTAGCACTGGAGCAAGCCTATCAATCTGTCTGGCAAAAACAATTTCTACTCCAGCTTGTTTTAACAGATCGTATTCCTGATGCTCATAACTTCGGACGCCTATCAGAATGAGGTTTTCTTGCTTGATAAAACAGGAACCGGGATACATCGCCGCCAGTTTTTTATCCGCTTTTCCAAGCAAAGCGGCCAGCGGCATGCCGTGAATATTACCGGATGGCGAGGTAGCAAAAGTATGCGCATCCATATGAGCATCAAGCCAGATCAGGCCGAATTTGTCGGGCTGCTGCAATGCATTGATTACGCCGCCCCAGGTTCCCAATGCGCAGGAATGGTCGCCGCCGATGATCAGAAAAGCCTGGTTTTGTTCTGTCCAGTATTGGGTAAAACGGCTGATCGATTGATTAAGTCGGGATAATTTTTCTTCCTTTACGCCGTGATTTTCAGGATAAACCATATGCCACTGAAGTTGAAGGCGTTTTTGTTCAGAGTTTTGCCGGGTAAACTCATCGTGCAACATTTCCGCCGCATAGCCGCATGTTCTCAATGGTCCGCCCAAACACGATGCTACGCCTAAAGTTTGTACTATAGCCACTTCACTCTCGTTAACCGGAGGCAATCAATATGAATCAGGATAAAGCAAAAATTAACGTTTATTACGATGGAGCCTGTCCCAAATGTGTCAAAGACAGGTCGACCTATGAAAAACTCGCCGGTAAAGCAGGCGAAAACGTCTGTTGGATCGACATCACCGGCCGGGAACAGCAACTGCGTGAAATCGGCATCGATCCGCATAAGGCGCTGACCGAACTGCATGTCCAGGATGAACATCAGCGGATTTTGTCCGAGCTGGATGCGTATATCCTGCTGATGAGCAAAGTGCCGGTGTTGAAGCCGATAGCCTGGCTGATCGGCTTGCCGTTGATTCGCCTGTTGCTTGCCAAAGTCTATCACTGGCAGGTTAACCGAAGGCTCCGGCGTAGCGGACGCTTATGATTAATCCAATAATTTTTTCAAAACTGTGCGCAAAATACCGCCATCCCGGTAATATTGAATTTCAATCGGTGTATCGATGCGATTTACGGCTTTAAAAGTCGTGACGGTTCCATCAGGAGCAGTTGCTGAAACATTAACTTCCTGTTGCGGCGTCATCGCATCGGAAATATCGATAGCAAAGGTTTCCGTCCCGGTTAATTTCAGGCTTTTAGCCGATTCGCCATCGATAAATTGCAGCGGCAGAATACCCATGCCGATCAGGTTGCTGCGGTGAATTCTTTCGTAACTTTCGGCGATGACCGCTTTTACATTTTGCATAAACGGGCCTTTTGCGGCCCAATCCCTGGATGAGCCGGAGCCGTATTCTTTACCGGCAAGAATGCATAACGGGATGCCCGCTTCTTTGTATTTCATCGCGGCATCAAAAAACGTCATCCGTTCGCCGGTCGGATGATAAATCGTCACGTTGCCTTCGACACTGGGAACCAGCCGGTTGCGAATTTGGCTATTCGAAGGCATGTTCCCGCTCATTACTTCGTCGTTGCCATGGCCCGGCTGGTTGGCCGTCACCTTGTCTTCGGCGCCGATAACCAGCTGGTTGCGAATTCGGATATTCGCGAACGTGCCGCGAGCCATGACTTGATCGTTGCCGCGGCGCGAGCCGTAACTGTTCCAGTCTTTTTGTTCCACGCCTTTACTCAAAAGATATAACGCGGCCGGAGAGTGCGGCGCGATCTGGCCGGCCGGCGAAATATGATCGGTGGTAACGGAGTCGCCGAATAGCGCCAATACCTGCATGCTGCTAAGAGGATGTATCTGCTGGCGGCCTGTCGTCACTCCTTCGAAAAACGGCGGTTTCCTGATATAAGTCGAGTTGTCGTCCCATGCATACAGCTCGGTGCCGCTGACCTCCACCTGCTGCCATGCTTGAGTGCCGGTAAACACATCGCGATATTTTTCCCGGAACATTTCCGGCGTTACGAACTGCCTGATGACTTCCGCCACTTCCCAGGGCGTAGGCCAAATGTCCTTCAGGTAAACCGGCTTGCCGTTTTGATCTTCGCCCAGCGGCTCTCGGGTAATATCCAGCGCCGTCGATCCCGCCAGCGCATAGGCAACGACCAGCGGCGGCGAGGCGAGATAGTTGGTTTTGGTCAGCGGATGCACGCGGCCTTCGAAATTCCTGTTACCGGATAGCACTGCCGAGACGACCAGATCCTTTTCCGTTATCGCTTTTTCAACCGCTTGATCCAGCGGACCGGAGTTGCCGATACAGGTAGTGCAGCCGTAGCCGACCAGATAAAAGCCCAGCTGTTCTAAAAAGCCAAGCAATCCGGACTTTTTCAAATATTCCGTTACCACCAATGAACCGGGAGCCAGCGATGTTTTTACATAGTTTTTAACTTTCAAGCCCCGTTCTACCGCTTTTTTCGCAACCAGGCCTGCCGCCAGCATGACCGACGGATTGCTGGTGTTGGTGCAGGAAGTAATCGCGGCGATCACGACTGCGCCATGGGTGATTTTCTCATCGGTATTATTTCTCGATACGATACCGCTACGATCCAGATCATGTTCGAATAGCCCCATGCCCTTGATGCCTGACGGTTCGGTCAGCATTTGCCGGTAGGTTGGCCCTACTTCACTGAGGGAGATGCGGTCTTGCGGACGCTTGGGGCCTGCCAGCGAAGGTTCAACGGTGCCGAGGTCTAGCTCCATAACCTGGGTAAATTCCGGGTCCGGCGTCTCGTCGGTGCGAAACAGTCCCTGTTCTTTGGCATAACGCTCGGTCAGATCGATCAAATCCGCATGACGACCGGTGAAACGCATATAGCTGAGGGTTTCATCGTCGATAGGAAAAAAACTCACAGTCGAACCTTGCTCAGGCGCCATATTGCTCAGCGTGGCCCGATCCGGGATACTCAAGTTAGTCAGCCCGGCACCGTAAAACTCAATAAACTTTCCGACCACGCCAAATTTCCGGCAAAGTTCGGTAATGCGCAGCACCAGATCGGTTGCAGTCACGCCCGGCGGCAGCATTCCGGTCAATTTAATGCCGACCACATCGGGAACCAGCATGTAGATAGGTTGATCCAACATTACCGCTTCCGCCTCAATGCCGCCGACACCCCAGCCCAACACGCCCAGGCCGTTAATCATTGGCGTATGGGAATCGGTGCCGACGCAGCTGTCGGGATAACAGACGTTTTTATCCTTGTTATGGAACACAACCGGCGCAAGGTATTCGAGATTCACCTGATGCACAATGCCGGTAGCCGGAGGCACCACGCGCAGATTTTTAAATGCCGATTGTCCCCATTTAAGGAATTCATAGCGTTCGGCGTTTCTTTCAAATTCGACGGTTTCATTTAACAACAGGGCATTAGGCTTGCCGAAATAATCCACCTGCACCGAGTGATCAATGACCAGGTCGCAGGGTATCAATGGATTGATCTTTTTCGGATCGCCGCCCAGCTGCTTCATCGCATCCCGCATCGCCGCCAGATCCACGAGGGCCGGTACGCCGGTGAAATCCTGTAATATCACTCGGGCCGGCTTGAACGGGATTTCATAGCGGGTGCCTTGCGCCTGCCAGTTGGCGACACTCAAGACATGATCCAGGGTAATTATCTCGTTGTCGCAGTTGCGCAATAATGATTCAAGCAGGATTTTTATCGTGTGCGGCAGCCGTGAGATATTGGCAGCGCCGGCAGTCTCAAGTCGGGGCAGGGAATAATACGAAACCGAACCGATGCTATCCGTTTTCAGTTGTTGATGCGCACCAAATGGATCGTGGTTAGTCATGATAGAAACCTCACTTATGGACTCGAACAGTGGGCTTGCTGCTTAATGTGGAATACATGAGCGGGTTAGCCGCTCATGGTTCGACAAGCCCACCACCAACGGCTTAACCTTAAACTGTCCCGCCTTAAAGTCGGTAGCCGAAAAATGTTAACAACTTGAACAGCTTTTACCCGTATCAATTGTTGCGTCAAGGTTTTTGATTCCATCTTGAGGTAATCGAGAGCTTAATGGGTTTGAAAATTTATTTGAAGTAAATGGTGATCTAAACCGAATTAACTTTTTAGCCCCAGGAGTAATCGACCTACTTTGTCCTCAACTTAAGAGGCAGTCATCAATTTATAAAAGGCCATATTGCCTATTCATAAAGAGTAAGATTGAGAATAATCCACGTCTTTACGCTTTTTTTACATCCCTATCAGTAAAATCAATTGCCGTTTTAAAACCTGAAAGCTGACTGACTTAAGTGATCTTTGACAGGTAAATCATTCAAATTAATTAAGCATGAGGGAAATAATTGTGAATTATGCTGTTCGTATACTGGGAATAATGGCCTTATTGTTACCGGGAATAGTCTTCGCCGCGGGAGAAACGGCGGCCCCGGCATTGCAACGGATTGATTTGACGCATCATTGGGCAGGTTATTTTTCACTTGCAGTGATGGTCACTGCTTATATTGCAGCGATGTTCGAAGAGGCCACTGAGTTGCGTAAGTCCAAGCCGATGTTACTTGCTGCCGGGTTGATCTGGTTTGCGATTATTTTGGTCTATCAGCAACAAGGCAACGACCAGTTTGCCGTAACGGCCTTCAAGAATAATTTGCAGGCTTACATAGAATTGCTATTGTTTATCATGGTGTCGATGACCTATTTGAATGCAATGGAAGACATGCGCATATTTGACGCTTTAAAAGTCTGGCTAGTCGGTATGCATTTGAGTTATCGGCAGTTATTCTGGATTACCGGGTTGCTGGTGTTTTTTATGTCAAGCGTCGTTAACGGTCTGACAGCGGGATTACTGATGGGAGCAGTCGTGGTCGCCGTCGGTAAAAACAGTCCACGTTTTGTTTCGTTAGCCTGTATCAATATTATTGTTGCCACCAATGCAGGCGGCTCTTTCAGCCCATTGGGCGGGATTTCGACGCTGTTCGTTTGGCAGCATGGTATGCTGGGCTTTACTGCGTTTTTTAAATTATTTATTCCTTGTTTGGTAAATTTTTCAGTTCCGGCTTTGGTAATGCATTTCTCGGTACCCAAAGACAAACCGGATATCGACGCTGAACAGGTCCATTTGCTTCGTGGAGCCAAACGTGTCATCTTCCTGTTTGGGATCACTATAGGGTTGGCGGTGACGTTCGACATGAAATTGCATTTGCCCGCGGCAGCCGGGATGATGGCCGGATTATCGTTATTGCAGTTCTTTTATTTTTATTTAAACAAGATCAATAAACAGAATACTCAAAAGCAATCGGAATTTGCTTTGTTTTTCGGTAACGGGAAAAACAAGTCTTCAGCCAGTGAGATCATCCGGTTGGATATTTTTGACAAAGTCGGCCGTCTCGAATGGGATACCTTGTTCTTTTTTTACGGAGCGATGATGGGTATCGGCGGATTGGGCTTTATCGGTTATCTTGATGCGATATCCCACATGCTGTATGGACAGTTAAGCCCCACTTTAGCCAACATCCTGATCGGTCTGTCCTCGGCATTTGTCGATAATGGCACATTGATGTTCGCTGTCCTCACCATGCATCCCGACATACCGCAAGGGCAATGGCTGCTATTGACCTTGACGTTGGGCGTCGGGGGAAGTCTGCTGGCGATAGGCTCGGCGCCTGGGATTGGGTTACTGGGTCAAGCCAAAGGTCAATATACTTTCACCAGCCATATGAAATGGTGTCCGGTTATTTTGTTAGGTTATTTTGCCAGCATCGGCGTACATTTTTTGATCAACTCTAAATCCTTTTAACAGCACGGCTATTCCAGTAGCTTCGGGAGAAAAGTTTGCGTAAAAACGAGCCTGAAAGCGAACAAGATATTCAGCTCTACGAAATGATGTTAAACCGTCGCCGTTGGGATCGATTACAGGGTTACATGGCGGGAATAACCGTGCCCTTTATTTGCACACTGATCGATTGGCCGCTACGTCATGTTCTAGGGCCGGCCAGCATTCTGATGACTTACTTATTAGGGGTGTTTTTAGTGGCGAGCCGGTATGGACGAGGCGCATCCATCATCGCTTCCCTTTTGAGCGCTCCGGTATTCGCTTTTTATTTTGCCTCTCCGATTTTTTCATTTGCGATCAGCGATCTTGAAAACATCATAGGGTTAGGAGTGATGATAGTTGTTGCTAATGTAACGAGTAACTTTTTGGAAAGAGTACAACTGCAAGCAGAAATTTCCAAACAGCGTGAAAACCGGGCCAACGCACTTTATCGTTTAAGTCAGGCCTTATCCGATGCCCATAATCAACAATCAGTCGCCGGAATTGCAGTGAGTCATATCTATGATGATTTCGGTGCTTTGTCGGTATTATTGTTTCCGGATCAGGAGTTTCAGCTTCACTATCCATCCGACATACCGCTCGAACATTCTCTTCGAGGTGTTGACCTACAAATAGCACAGCAAACCTATCAGCAACACACGGCCAAGCAAACCAGCAAGTCAACAGGCCCAATCGCCTATTATCCTCTGGAACGCTCACAAACCATTCAGGGCGTACTGGCTATAGAATCGCCAGCGGGTGCTGATTTGGCGAGTCCGGAATTAATTACTTTTTTCGATACTTTTTTAAACCTGATTTCACAAACGCTGGAACGCCTGAACTTAACCGAGAAGGCCAACAATGCCAACCTTCAAGCCGAAACCGAATCGTTACGCAACGCGTTGTTAAGCGCTATATCGCATGATTTACGCACCCCACTGACACGTATTATCGGTGCAGGCACTGCCTTGGTTGAAAATAACGCGGATTTTTCAGCGGAAGAAAAGCTTGATTTTAATCGAGTAATTCTTGACGAGGCTCAACGCATGTCAGAGTTGACCAGTAAAATGCTGGATATGGCGAGACTGACGGCGGGTGAAATCATTCTCCATCAGGAATGGAACGCTCTTGAAGAAATAGTCGGCAGCGCCTTGAACCGATTGGAGAAAAATATCGGCACTCGTCCGATAAGAACACTCTTGCCCGACCATTTGCCGTTGCTTTGGATAGACGCCGTATTGGTTGAACAGGTTCTGACCAATCTAATCGAAAACGCCATCAAGTACACACCTGCGGGCAGTCCTATCGATATTAGCGCTGAACTGTCAGCTAGCAATTTAACCGTCAATGTATCGGACTATGGGTTTGGTATTCCACAAGGCATGGAAGAGAAGGTGTTCGACAAGTTTTACCGCCTTGAATCCGAAAGCCATCAAGGCGGTGTAGGACTCGGATTAACCTTATGCCGAGCCATTATTGAAGCCCATGGCGGCACCATTCAAGCGGCCAATCAATACGGCAAAGGCGCATCATTTATCATTAACTTACCTATCCATGAGCCACCTACACTTAACTGTTTTGAAGAGATGGCGTCATGACGGACGAGATCAAACCGCTCATTTTAATCATTGAGGACGATCAGCAAACACGTCGTCTTTTGAAAACCAATCTTTGCAATCGAGGTTGGCGTGTCATTGAAGCGGAAAACGGTAAAAACGGTCTTTCACTGGTTAAAAGCGACAGTCCTGATCTGGTAATACTTGATTTGGGCTTACCCGATATAGATGGCATTTCGGTTACCAAACGTTTGCGGCAGTTATCTGATTTGCCGATATTGGTGTTATCGGCCCGCAGTCAAGAGCAAAACAAAATCATGGCGCTGGATGCAGGGGCAGATGATTATTTAACCAAGCCTTTCAGCACCGGAGAACTGCATGCTCGTCTTCAAGCATTGCTGCGGCGTGTGATGCGAACAATAAACAACATGGAAACGTTCCAAACCGGCGAATTAACAGTCGAGCTGGCTCGGCGCAAAGTTTTTATAGCGGGCAATGAAGTGCATATAACGCCCATCGAATACCGCCTGCTCAGCATTCTAGTCCGTCATGCCGGTCTAGTGGTTACCCATCGTCAACTTCTCAAAGAAGTCTGGGGAGTCGAGCATATTCATGATCAGCATTATTTGCGGGTCTATATGGGGCAACTGCGCCATAAACTGGAAATCAATCCCGCTAGACCCCGCTATTTACAGACAGAGGTTGGCGTAGGCTATCGGTTAGTTGATGATGAGGAATGCTAATCAGCATTCACAAGTATTTATAAAACTTCTATTATTAGCAAAAATTCATAACAGCCAATCTTCCAGCTTTAAACCGGGTACTCTGGCAAACTCGCGGGTGTTATGGGTGACAACGGTGAGGTTGTGGGCAACGGCGATGGCTGTAATCTGCAAATCATAGGGGCCGATCGGTGTACCTTGGTTGGTCAAATGGGCACGGATGTTTGCTCACCTTGTTGCATTGCTTGACCCGCAAAAAGGTAAGCTGGGCAACCATTCCAACAAGGTGAGCAAACGGGCGCGATTCTGTTCTTGTCGAGCGCTCTTGGCTACGCCAAACCATAGCGTTTGCGCTGAGCCCTTCGACAAGGCCTTTAGTCACGAGTGTAGCCGAAGAGATCAGCGCGAACGGCAATAGTTCCTTGATGGAATCCAAAAAAACTCCCACAGTTCTCCCATTACATCGGCATAATTTTGTCAGATACTATGCTCCATGTTGTGAGAGTGAATTCATGGAAAAACAAAATAAACGTCAATAACAGGTAATTTAATTTCTATTTTATATTTGAAAATAACAGGTTAATGAGTCAGGTAAATATTGGGAGAAAATTCCGCCAAGAAGAAAGCGGGGTTTGAAATATCTATAAAGTGGAAATCACTCTGGCATAGTGATTTCTACAGAACAGTTAACCAAACAAATCAAACAAAATTGATGGAGAATGCAGAAATGAAAAGATTACCGGAAGCCGTTACCACAAAATTTACCGAATTGTTTGCTGTGCTGCATAGCGCCACGGATGATTTAAAAATGGCGGGCGCTGAAGCCTGTTTAATTGGCGATTTTTCGCAAGTGGCCGCGCTCAATGATTCCTGCCGCAAGTTGCAAGCGTTAGAATCGAACATCAAAGCCACCGTAAATAATTTTGACGCAAAATATACTGCGCAGACGGTAGAGATGACGGGTTTTCACAAAAAGGATAAGCATCGCACCCGAAAACAAGGCGGGCGTTTACGGGTAACCGTTGCCGGTAAAGTCATCGAGCAACAGACCATTGCCGAAACCTTTTTCGAGGCATTGAAAGTTTTCGGCCTGGAGCGGGTGGCGAAGCTGAATAAGACAGTCACCTCGATTCCGCTGATCGCCAGAACACCGACCAGCGACTATCAAAAGCAAAGGCGTTGTGATGGCTGGTTCATAACCACCCACGTTAACAAGGTCTCCGCGACAACGGTGTTGGAAGAAATCGCAGAAGCATTGAATATGCCGGTGAAAGTCGAATGTATTGAGCGGTGATTTGCAAGGATAGCCGTTGGTTTGATAAACAACGGCAACACCAAGCTTATAGGCAATCATCAATCCGATGATTGCCGTAAGCACACGAACCCAACAAAAAAGCACAAAACTAAAGGCCGAGACCATGACCGAACAAAACACCTTGTCAATTTCTGAACTGCAACAACAAGTTAACGCTGGCGATGCACTGGCACAATATGATTTAGCTCGTCACTATGCAGAATGCGAGCATTTTGATTTGGCCTTTGAATGGTTTAGAAAAGCCGCTGAACAAGGTTTTGCTGAAGCTCAATATGAATTAGCAATAGGTTATTTTCATAGAGGTAATCCCCCAAAACTTGTGGAGTGGCTTGAAAAAGCAGCGGAACAAGGTCATGTTGAAGCAATTTCTCGCCTGAAGGAGTTCAAGGATCCTGACTTTTGTGTACAAATAGCAAGCTCATATTCAATAGGTGTGGATGGATTCGAAAGAAATGCAAATCTTGCTTTTAAATGGTTTTTCTACGCAGCTACTCATGGTGGTTCAGCAATTGGAAATTTTGAGGTGGCAAGGCACATTCTCGAAGGAAAGGTAGTAGCTTATGACGAAAAAGGGGCTGTAATAGAAAATGGACTTGATGAGTTTGCTTTTGCAAAACTTAAAAAAGCTGATGAGCTATGCGGGGATATCAAGCAATACGAGATCATAAAAAAGGGGGTAAACTGTCTATTAGCAGCATGTTATGACCAAGGTATTGGAATCAAAAAAAATCGTGAATTAGCTCAATTCCATCGTCAACTAGGTATTGATGAGTCTGATATAAAAAAAGTATATGAGTCATATCTCGACCTCCCATCGCAATTCACAAAAGAATCGCTGGGTGAAATAGTTGCTAATAACTTCGAAGATAATACGGATTTGACACAGAAATTGATTGAACATGCCTTTAAAGATTCTAAGGGTGAGCAAGAATTTAAAAAATTTAGCTTGCTTGCTAGTAAAGAGATAGCTAAAAAAAACCAAGAACTCGAAGCCAAAAATAAACAACTGACAGAAGCACAAAAAGAGCTCGAAGACATGATGTCGATGTTCGCGCATAAATTTCGTAGCCCTTTGGATGCTATTATCTACAACACCACTCACGAAAATCAGGTCAAGCTTTATACCGAAGCAGCGCAAACCATGCGCGGCTTGTTAAATATTTTTAGCATTATTTCCACCGATGCGGAAATCCTCAAAGATAAAATCAAACAAGACCGCCTAGGCAACGGCAGGCTGGCGGGAGTATTCAGCAAGACTTTGGACATGATTTTGCTGCATTTGCTTTCTGTATCAGGAGCGGAAAAAATCCAGCAACATTACATGGCTTATGCCAAGGCACACGGACAGTGTGATGCAGATGTAAATTATAAAAACTGGTGTGAAGACTATTTTGAACTGGAGCAAGCGTTACAAGCCGAATGGGAGCAAAGTTTCGCGCTGTTATTGAATCAATCGGCTACACTGGAACAGCGCCTTGCTTGGTTGGAACAGCACTTTTTTAAATTAAAGTTGATCGGCTTTGAACGTAGCGACATTCAATTTAAGGAATATGGCGTTACCGAATCGTTTTTAACTATACTGCTCAATGAAATATTGGTTAATGCCTTTAAGTATTATTCATCGGCAAGCAAACACCCAGTTATTCTGGAATGGACAGAACGCGATAGTTATCAAGTGTTTATTTGCCGGAATCCCAGCATTCGTAGTGAACGCACGATTATCAAAGGTAGCCATAAAGGGCAGGCTTTTTTGTCCACCTTAGCACGCAAAACAGGCAGCATATTTACAAAACCCACGCCGCAAGATGATTTTGTCGTTGAGTTCGGTATTCCCGATGAACTTTTAATTTCTAAATGAAGGTGAACAATGAGTTATTTTTTGTGGATAGAAGATTTTGAAAACTCGCCCAAAATCACCGCAACTGAGGTGCTTGGCGGTATCAATATTGATGAACAGCAATTTTCGGATCACAAACAGCAGTTAAAAAAGAATTTGAAAGCACAAGGCATTTATATTGAGCTGAGCTTTCAGGATGGTTTGGGTTTTATTCGGCAAAACTTGGGTAAAATTGACTACATCATTCTCGATATAGATTTAGCAGCTTATTCTAAAGGTGATGTGATTAATGATGATGTTTTAGAATTACTGAAAACATTTCAAGATTACCAAAAGCCCGTTGACGAAACAGAAGAAGAGCAACTTCTCGAACAAGAATGTGCAAAATTAAAACCTTTAGCAGGATATTATTTGTATACCGAATTAGTAGTAGAACTGGGCTTTCCAAAACAACATATTTTGTTTTGTTCCAATCACGGTGAAAACTCGATTTCTACGCGAGACGCTTTTAAAACGGCAAAAATGGCTTTACCGACTATTTATGAAAAATCGGCCACGGAAGTGCAGGAATGGGTGAAAACTTGTTATGAAAATCCTTATTCACGGTTGCGACGGGGGATTATCGAAGGTTGTCAATATGTTAAAAAGTTGGTAGGTGATAAATTATATTTCAATGAGTACATTAAGAAGAACGAACGGATTAAACCGGAAGATATACTCAATTATTTAGATGTAACAGAAAATTTTTTACCCTTGCGAGAACCAATAGATAAAACCGCTTTATATAAACTTTTTATTAGAACGCTATCGCATGAATGGGAAGCGGCAGACTCTATAAGAACGGATAAGAATAAAAAAGATGCCACGTTAGCATGGGTTATGCGAAATACACGCCATTGGATAACGCATAATTCAAATTTATTCAGTGATCTTGATGAAAAAATGGTGGCTTATCTGTTTATGGTGAATCTTCGGGTTATGTTCAATTCTGACGACGATACCTTGCAGTGTTATGAAAAAATACTGCTCAATCTGTTTGCTGAAGACGCATTGTCAGACGCACAGTTTAAAACAATAAACGGTAATAAATTAATCCCAATAAGCAAGGCTTACCTTGATATTAATAATATCGTCCTGGATGAAAAGCGTAATGGCATTCTTATCCAGGATGCTTTTTACTTTAATGAATTAGCTAATAATATTCAGCTAAGCAGTTCATCTCTCAGAAATGACAAGCAACTATTCACTAAATTGCTGTACCAAATGTTTTGGCTTAGCACATCCAATCCGTACATTGACAAAAGCAATAAAAGAAATTTTCTGGAAATAAAATTTTGGGATTTTAATTATGCTGAAAAGCCTTATCTAAATGGGCTTGCGCGACATATTTATAATGCTAGTTTTTCAGAAGCTTAACCATTATGTCCGCAACACACAAAACCGAAATACCTGACCACCTCAGGCAACAAGCGCAGAACATGGTCGAACAGGGTTGGGTTAATAATATGGAGGAACTGATTGCAGATCAAATGCTGCGCTATAAATACCTTCCTGTTGATGATTCTTTCAAAGAACCTTTCGATAAAAAAGGGGCGCTCTCTGTTATAAAAGATGGAACAATAAAATTTTCACATGCAAAAGAATTTAACGACCCATTTGACTGTTACCCAGATATAGATAAAGAAGAACTCAGTAAGTATTTTTCTGGGAAAAAAGGATTTCTTAAAAATATTGGTAATGAACTTGGATTATCACCAGCGCAACGCATTCAAGAGAAACCCAAACAAATAAAGAGACTAAAATCATTTAGCAATCCGCTTGAAATACTTAACAATCAAATCGGAATCTGTTCTTTATCAAGAAATCCACTTAATCTGTTAATGTGGGCGCACTATGCAACCAGTCATTCCGGTTTTGTTGTAGAGTTTTCTATTCCCATAAAACCAACATCATTTGATGATCTTCTTTGCCTAGTTCCTTTTCCCGTACAATACAAAAAAGAAAAACCAAAAATAATTAGTCCTAAATCATTTAAAGAATATGTCTTGACCAAAGGGGAAGATTGGGAATATGAACAGGAAGAACGTGTAATTGATTTTGATCGAAGATGTGGAATACATCCTTACGATAGAAAACAAATTCTCAAATCTGTTATTGCAGGCATGAGAATGAGTGATGATGATTTTTCTATACTTAAAAAATCGGTTGATGCTGTGAACACAGAACTAGGTATTAATGTGGTAGTCCACAAAGCAGAACCATTGCAAGGTAAATTCGCGCTTTTCGTCCAAGATAGAGATGATTTTAATATTCATGATAACGAATCATAAGTATTGGTAACAATATTGCACTTATGAGTTGAATCTAAGGGATAAAATAATAAACAGAACCGAAATAGAACAAGCCGTATTAAAAGAAATACACACTTTGCCTTTAGATAAAGTCGAAGCCACATTAAATTTTGTTTTGTCGTTAAAAAACAAACCGATTAAGAAAATACCTTTAGGATTATTGAAGGGCAAAGTGGCATTTTCTATCGAAGGCAACTTTAAAATGACGGATGAAGAGTTTTTGCAATCATGAAAAATTATTTCCTCAATAGGTAATCATCATGTCCACACTTATAAAAACCGAAATACCCGATCAACTTTGGCAGCAAGCGCAAAACATGGTGGAGCAAGGTTGGATTGATAACATGGATGCGCTGATTGCCGAAGCGATGCGCCGTTATATCGAGTCTCATCAACAAACGATCAGCGAACGCTTTATTCGCGAAGATATTGACTGGGGCCTGCATGGAAAAGACTAGGGCTGTCGTCATTGCCGACGCCGGGCCTATTATTCATTTGGACGAACTGCACGGCCTCGACCTTCTGGCCGATTTTGACAAGGTTATTGTTCCGGACACGGTTTGGAATGAAGTGGAGCGGCATCGGCCTCAAGCTTTGGCTTGCTCCGAAGTTAAATTCATTCGCCAACGCGCTTTGCATTTTTCGGCACAAGTGGATGCGCTAACCCCGTTTTACACTTTGCATGTAGGAGAGCAGGAAGCCTTGCATTTGTGCTTTGAATTCAACAATAGCCTGCTTTTGACGGACGATACCGCCGCCCGGTTAGCTGCAAAAAATCTAGGCGTAACGGCACATGGCACACTGGGCGTGTTGGTTCGCGCCATTCGTCAACAAACCCGTTCAAAATCGGACGTATTGGAGTTGTTGCGCGTTATTCCAACACACACCACTTTGCATATTCGCGCTTCATTATTGGTAGAAGTCATTCGCGACGTAGAGAAAAACGCATAATGAAGTTTATAAATTAATGTCTGCTAATCTTATTCAAACACTGATTCCTCAACTTCCCCGCTACGCCGAAGAAGAAGGCGATTTTTACAGCGTTCCGCGCGAAGCATTAATCAGCGCACTTTGTCGTCAGCATCAACTTGAGCGCGCGATTGCTGAAAACACTGTTTATGTAATAGAAACCCTGCTCGATAGCTTGGCCGTATTAAATACCGCCTATTTACCAAAAGGCGAGTGGTGTTTTGTTTCATTTCCCGCGCAATTGTTGGCTATGTCGATATTAACTGCGATGAGCGACAATGAATCACGCTTTTTTGCCGATAATTTTTGGAATACCCAAGGCATAGCCGATGCTAAGAAAAATCAGCAGCGCGAGGTGTTGAGCGTCATTGAAAATAGGCGCTATGAACATCACTCAAGCCATAACGCCAAGCCTATCCGTTATATCTATGTGTCCTGGGGACTTATCAAACTGGACGGCAACATTTTGTTTTATCAACGCGAAGATACTCAAAAGCGTTTTGATAAAAAAGCCGGGGATTATGGCTTAGTCGGCGGGCGGTTGAATCAACACGATGTGCCGGCTGATATGGCGATGCCGGCTTTACTTGCTGAACTGCAATCGGCAAATTCCGGTTTAATTAAAAAAGCCTTGCCGGAAACATTAAAACGGGAAATATCCGAAGAAGTGGGCTTGGTTTTTGAGCTGCATTATCGTTTTATGCCTTGGCGTAGCTTAAAGCCTTATCGGCAAGTTCAAGGGTCTGCGCCTAATCATGCGCTAACCGAATATTATTTGGATATTTTTCAGATTGAATTGACGTTGGAAGGCTATTTATTTCTGCAACAGCAAATCAAGCGCGATGACCGTCTGGCTTGGTTTGCGATTGACGATGTAGCAAACGGCGAAACCGTGGACGGCAAGATTGCTTATGTCAAAGCCTTGGTTGATGATGACCGCTTAGCGTTAAAAACAGGGCTGTTGGCTTTACCGGATAGTTTTGCGACAGGTTATCTATTCGATCCGCCGAAATACGGTTTAACATTGCTTGTTGATGCTGAAAAGCCGCTGTTAGCCGGTGTTTTAGGCAAGGAAAAAGCCATTGATGTGGTTTTAACATCCAGGCAATTAAGCGTTTTATTGGGTTTGGCGGCACATGGTCGCGGTTTTGAGTTTGCGGCGGTTGAACAGAATATTGTCTTTCATTCTTATGGTTGGGTTGATGTTAAAAATAATCCGACGCTGCAAGCGGAATTAAAGCAGTTGGTTGAATTGCTTAAAGGCACTGATTTGATTATTGAAAATCACCGTGATGAGTTGTTTCGCTTATCGATCAATCCTGGTGTGGTTTATTTTGATGAAGCGTTGTTTACTTATTCGGTGCATAAAGCCGACCTAATCGGCACTAAAACAAAAATACCTGTGAGCATTGAAAGAAAAGCCCTTGCTACAGCATTAGGCATGACTACAGTCAAAGCGGAAGCATTTAAAGTGACTTTGGAATTTGCGCATAAATTACAGCAATTATCTGAGAAGCAATTTTCGGCAGACAACGATGAGGCTGTAAAAATAGAAGACAGGTATGAGAAAAATTTACACAAAGAATCCAGGTTTTCGGCATTGGGCTTAAGAAAATTGATACGCCGGGATGCAGGGGTTATAAAGTTTTGTTGTAAATTAGATGTGTTATAAATATTGGAGTGTGCAAGCATGTCGTAACTTAGCCGGACGGGGCATGTTGCCCGTCCGAAACGTTTTGAGTCGGTTCAGTGTAGCTATTGGGTGTAGACAGCGTAAAAAACGTTAGTACCAGGGTTGCAAACCCCGTCCCGCTTGCTTCTGAATTAAATGACTTGCCTATACAGGCAATAACCTAACCACAGAGGGCAACGCATGAAAACAAACACCAGCAATACCCGTACCGAAACCGACTCATTCGGTCCCATACAAGTACCCGCCGACAAATACTGGGGCGCGCAAACCCAGCGTTCTCTGCTTAACTTCAAAATCGGCAATGAACGCTTGCCTCGGCCTTTGATTCGCGCACTGGGCATCGTCAAACATTGCGCTGCACTATCGAATATCGCGCTGAATAACATTGATGAAAAAATCGGCTACGCGATAACGGATGCGGCTCAGCAAGTTATCGACGGCAATCTGGACGACAACTTTCCTCTGGTCGTCTGGCAGACCGGCTCGGGCACCCAGTCCAATATGAACGTCAACGAGGTGATTTCCAACCTGGCTATCGAGCGGCTTGGCGGCGCTATGGGAACTAAAACGCCGGTGCATCCGAACGATCATTGCAACCGCAGCCAGTCCTCGAATGATGCTTTTCCGACGGCCATGCATATCGCCACCGTCGAGCAGTTACACCATTTATTGATTCCCTCGCTTCAACATTTGCATCGTACGCTTTTGGGAAAATCCCAAGCCTGGAGTGAAATAATCAAGATCGGACGAACGCATTTACAGGATGCAACGCCGCTGACATTGGGGCAGGAGTTTTCAGGTTATACCGCTCAGGTGCAACTGGGCATCGAGCGTATTAACGACAGTCTGAAACGGCTGTATCCGCTGGCGCAAGGCGGTACCGCGGTCGGCACCGGCCTGAACTCAAAATCGGGTTTCGGCGACCGGTTTGCCGAAGAAGTTGCGAAATTTACCCAGCTTCCTTTCGTTTCTGCGGCCAATAAATTCGAGGCGCTGGCTGCGCATGACGCGATGGTGGAAATTTCCGGAGTGTTGAATACCATTGCGGTCAGCCTGAATAAAATAGCCAATGATATTCGCTTGTTGAGTTCAGGTCCGCGCTCCGGCATCGGCGAGCTGTCGTTGCCTGAAAACGAACCCGGCTCTTCGATCATGCCGGGCAAGGTGAATCCGACTCAATGCGAAGCCATGACGATGGTTTGCGCGCAGGTTATGGGCAATCACACCACCGTCACTTTTGCCGGGGCGCAAGGGCATTTGGAACTCAATGTGTTCAAGCCGGTCATTATTTATAACGTGCTCCAATCCATCCAGCTTATTGGCGATGCGGCAATCAGTTTTACCGATCATTGCGTTGTCGGTATCGAGCCGAATGTTGACCGTATTGCCGAGCTTATGGAGCGTTCTTTGATGCTGGTTACCGCATTGGCCCCGCGCATCGGTTACGACAATGCGGCCAAAATTGCAAAACTGGCGTTTAAAAATCGCAGTACGCTACGTGAAGAGGCGGTTTCCGGCGGCTTTGTAACTGAGGAGGAATTCGACAGGCTTGTTCGTCCTGAGGAAATGATTTCCCCCAAATAGAGTGAATTTATGTATAAATCATGTAGCTCGGAATAAACCTTTTCGAGCGACAGCGAAAATGGGCGTTTCCGGCAGAGACCGGTTTCGCCGGAAAACGGCCACCTCACGCTACGCTCTTCGGCAAGCTCAGGACAGGCTAGGGTGGTCTTATTCCGGTCTATGCCAATCGTATTTGTGATAGCTATTTTCATCGCCGCACATGAAAAGGCATTTGATGTTATTCAAAAAAACAATCACTCAAATCCGACGTTTTAACCTCTTTGGACATTTTGCCGTCATGGATTATCTGAAAGGCTTTATTGAAATCCGCGTTGGTAAAGCCGCTCGTTAAATGCGCGCACAAGCAATAAAGAGCCGAATAATCATCGCTGTTGCCTGAAGTGCAATTATTGATTCGGTCGGACAGGATACGGATGATAGAAAGAATAAAGCCATCATGCCGCCATGTGACCGGATGGTCTGTCGCATCATCCCCCTGCATAGCAACACCGGATAATGCACAATAGGCAAGGTTAATCAATCCGGCCAATATCTCAACCATGTCGCCCGCTTTAATCGCTTTGAATACCGCGCTGCCTTTATCCATCAGTAACGCCTGATTCATAACAATATCCATGTCGGATAAGCGCTCATTTACCCCATGTTTTGCTTGCGGAAATGAAAAGGCGTTGTGAAATTCTCTAACAAGTTTCAAGTGTTTATTCATGGCTTTTGTCCTCTGTCTGTTATGGCGATTTAGCTTCATAGACTGGGCTGTAAAGGCATGAAGCCTCGCTCGCAATGGGTTACGTCATTTAGTCCAGTTTACGGCCCTGTCCAATATCTCGCCGACTTAAGTCGAATTTATGTAATAACCAGATCAAACTAAAGATTCTTTAAAGCTATTTATTCGAGTGCTATTTTCCCCTCAATGCAATGGTTTACGCCAAGAGCAGGGGCATATAGAGTCATTTTGATGTCTATCGGCTCAGAAGAGTTCAGATTTCCGGCCTCAACAGCTTTGAGAACTGCATGTTCGATTTCGCGTTGCGATGTGATGCCGACATTTTTGAGATATCTTCTGATTTCCATGTTTAACGTGTCTTCATTCATTTTGACCTCCTAAAGGCAAAGTAGATTCGATTAACAGCGATGGAATTCATTTGTGATGGAAAACCGGGTCAGCGGTAATCAAGATTAATGCATCGTATGAACTGTATCATGTCCTGATGCTGAGCATACAGCCAAAAAAAAAATATTTTCGGTCAAAAAAGCCGAGTAGGGCGTCTTAGGCTAAATAATATGCCGCCTTCGGTTAGGGAAGCGCTGATTAAATCCTTCGACAGGCTCAGGACGAACGGTAAGTTGTTGATTCCGCTCGTGGTGAGCTTGTCGAACCATGAGCGGAATCGATTTGTTTAGCGCTTCCTTAGACAACGTTGCTTTATGCAAGAAAATAACAACATTTTACAAAATCCACGTTTTCGGTTTAGTGGCCTCCCGTAACGTTTCCAGCGCGTTCTCATAGTCGAATGTATCAATTTGGTGGCTAAAGTCAGTATAACGGCCGCCCAATTTCGCTCGTAACATTTCGGCGGATTCACGGGCCAGACGGTTGGCGCAGGTGTTATCTTCAGCAAGCAGGCTTTCCAGTTCAAGGATGACCCGATTGATGAGTTCAGGATCCATGTTGCATTCAGTGTGCTTAGTAAAGGCAATTTCCTCAGGCAAGGTCAGGATTTCCCGGATCAGTTGCGTCAACTTAGCATTACATTGCCGGGCCAGTTCTGTGCATTCGGCAAGCGTTGCGTTTTGGCGCAAGGCATTATCCAGCTTGGTAGCCAAGCCTGAAACGTCACTTGCGCCAAGGGTGGCGGCAATGCCTTTCAGGTTATGTATCAGGCGTTGCGCTTCTTGGATGTCGCCGTCGGCCAGCCGTTCCTGTACATGCTTCATGTCCTCGCTATGGGAATCTGCGAACATGCGCAGAAGGCGCTGATATTTTGTGATGTCGCCTCTGAAGAGGGCAAGGCCTGGCGTAGACTTCAGCCCCTGAATTGTTGTCAGCCGGTTCGGAATGCCGGAGTCGTGGACAGGGGCCGCTACCGGCTCAACGGGGTGGGACTCGAAATCGGCAGGTGGATGGCGCCGAGGAGGATGCGGTAGCCAACGCAGTAAGGTGGCGTAGAGGGTCTGCGGAATCACGGGCTTGGCAACAAAGTCGTTCATGCCTGCGTCCAGGCAGATACGTCTATCTTCGTCAAAGGCGTTGGCGGTCATAGCCAGGATCGGCAAGGATGTGTAACAGGGTTCGGCACGGATTGCTCTGGTGGCCGCCAAGCCATCCATATCGGGCATCTGCACATCCATCAGTACCAGATCATAATTATTTCCGCGGAGCTTATCCAAGGCGACGCGACCGTTTTCCGCAGTGTCCACCGACAAACCAACTCCGTGTAGCAATTCCATCGCCACTTCCCGGTTAATGGGGTTATCTTCCGCCATCAACAAGCGAGCACCGGCATAATCCCGGCGTAGCATGACCTCGGCGTCTTCCGATTTTTCCTTGGTTTGGGCAGACATCACGCCATGTCCCCGTCGGAGCCGAACGGTAAACCAGAAGGTGCTGCCTTGGCCCAAGACGCTTTCCACGCCGGATTCGCCGCCCATCATATTCGCCAGACGCCGGGTAATGGCGAGTCCCAGACCGGTACCGCCGTGTTTGCGGGTAGTCGAAACATCGGCTTGGGCGAAAACTTCAAACAACATCGGCAGATTCTCTTCCGCTATACCGATTCCGGTATCCTGAACCTCAAAACGCACCAGCAATCCTTCGTCGGTTTCTTCCAATAGCTTGGTGCGTAACCAGATGACGCCACGTTCGGTGAACTTGACGGCGTTGCCTGCATAATTGAGCATGGCCTGACGTAGCCGGGTTGGGTCGCCGCGCAACCACAGGGGCACGTTATTGTTATCTATTTTGATGATCAACCCTTTGGCTTTGGATTGATCGGCAATTAACGAGTTGATATGATCCAGTATCGCCTCCAGCGCAAAATCGGTTTGTTCCAATTCCAGGCGACCGGCCTCAATTTTCGACAGATCCAGAATATCGTTGATAATGGACAATAGATGTTGGGCGGCGGCATCGATCTTGTCCAGGCGTATGCTTTGTGCGGGCGTAGGCGTGTTTTGGCGCAACAGATAGGTCAATCCGATGATGGCATTCATCGGCGTGCGGATTTCATGACTCATATTGGCCAGGAAAGAGCTTTTGGATTGATTGGCGGCGTCCGCCACAACTCGGGCCGACTCGAGTTCCGCCGTCCGGCTTGCCACCAGTTCCTCCAGGTGGTGGCGATGCCGGTTCAGCTCCTCGGCCAGGATTTTTTTCTCGGTAATGTCCTCCTGAACCGCCACATAATGAGTGATGCGTCCGTCAATCTGGCGGATCGGGTTAATGATGGCAAAGTCTACATATTCAGTGCCATCCTTACGCTTATTGATGAATTCACCTTTCCAGGTCCGGCCGTGAGTGATGTTTTTCCAAAGCGCTGCATAGGTTTCTTGCGGCGATTGGCCAGACTTTAGGATGCGCGGGTTCCGGCCTATTATCTCCTCTTGGCTGTAGCCGCTATTATGTGAAAAAGTCTTGTTAACGTACTCGATGTTACCTTCCAGGTCGGTGATGAATATGCTTTCGGGACTTTGCTCTACAGCTTGGGCAAGTTTACGCAACTGTTCCTCGGCCTGCTTGCGCGCGGTGATGTCGCGGACGACGCCTGCGGCATGCCACTGGCCGTCGAGCTGAATCGCTGAAAGGGCGAGTTCCATCGGAAATTCCTCGCCGTTCCTGCGCAAGGCAGGTAGTTCCAGGGTACGGCCCACCGCAGCGCCTTCGCCTGTGCGGGTGAAATGCGCCAGAGCGGACACCACCATTTTATGGAAGCGGGGCGGTCCGATGAGCTGATGCAGCGGCCGGCCTATCGCTTCGTCCTTGGTGTATCCGAACATCACTGCGGCAGCAGGGTTCCACAGTATGATTTTGCCTTCTTTGCCGTCAATGAGTATGAAGGCGTCGCGAATGCTCTCTGTGGCCACTCGAAAGCGTTCCTCGCTATTGCGCAGTTCTTGCTCGGTCTGCTTTCTTCGGGTAATGTCGCGGTTGGCACCGTGTTGTCCCAGATATTCGCCGTTCTCGCCGTGGATTGGGTTGCAATGGTGACTGATCCAACGCATGCAGCCATTCTTATGTATGATGCGTAATTCTATCTCCCCCTTATCGATATAAGTGTTGTCTGCAAGATGTTGCTGATACGCCGTGCGGTCATCGGGGTGGATAAGGTCCGTCATTAACCCGGAGTCGGCCAGAAACTCCTCGGGAGTATATCCGAGCATCTGTTTGCAGGCCGGAGAGATGTATTTAAAGCGTCCGTCCGTACCGATCCAGAAGATGCAGTCAGTAGCATTATCGGCCAGCAGTCGGTATTTGGCTTCCGATTCCCGCAATGCGGTATGAGCGGCTTCGGCATGGTTGCGTGCGGCTAAAGCATCTTCCATCAGGTTCAGTGCCGCCAGCCTGGCATGGTGCTGATCTTCAAGAGCTGCAAGCTGGCTTTCGTGCAGCGCCGTTTCTGCAGCCAAGCGGGCGCAATGTTCGGTGGCTTCATCCAATGCGCGCCGAATGGCTGGAAGCAGCCGGATCAAGCTATCCTTGAGCACAAAATCACTCATGCCCAGACGCAACAGCTCCACTGCCGTTTCTTCGCCGACACTGCCCGATACCAGGATGACCGGTAGTTTAGGGCGAGACGCGCGGATATATTGCAGGGTAGAGAAAAAGTTCATGCCCGGCACGTTGTAATCCGATAACACTACATCCCATTCGTTCTGCAAAGCGCTGTCCAATTCCGACTCGGTACTGACACGTCGGCACTCGGCCTCAAGGCCATGTTGGCGCAAGTGCCGTACCAGCAGCAGGAAGTCGGCGGGAACATCCTCAATGATTAGGATTTTTAATGGTTTGCTCATTACGGTTTTATCGCTCCGGCGGGGGGTCGTTGGTCGCCAGCCAGTACACTCCCAGTCGGGCCACGGTCTCGGCAAATTCAGAAAAATCCAGCGGCTTTCGCACAAAGCTGTTGGCGCCGTTCTTGTAGCTCTTCAGCCGATCCTGATCTTCGTCGGATGACGTCAGGATAACAACAGGCAACAACGCTGTGCGGATGTCGGCGCGCAGCTGTTCCAAAACCTCCAGGCCGGACAGGCGCGGCAAGCCGATGTCGAGCAGCACCACGGTGGGCAGGTCGGGACCTTCGCGTTCGGCATACTGGCCTTTCCTGAACAGGTAATCCAGCGCCTGCCTGCCGTCGCGGACTACGTCCACCCGGTTGGCCAGATTGGCGCGATGCAGGGCACGTAGCGTAAGCATCTCGTCTTGAGGATTGTCTTCTACCAACAAAATAACTTTGCGATCCATTATCAAGTCTCCTTATTTGCGGGTACGGCTGATAAAGTAAAATAAAATGCCGCACCCTTATCCGGTTCTGCTCGCGCTTCGATGGTTCCGCCGTGACGTTGTATGATGCGTTGCACAGTGGCCAGGCCAATCCCGATGCCGGGAAATTCTTCCTGGCGGTGTAGGCGTTGGAAAGGTTGAAACAATCGATTGGCATGGGCCATGTCGAAACCGGCGCCATTGTCGGCGACACAGAAACGGCGTAAGCCATCCTGTTCCTCGGCGTATACGCGGATGCTGGGCGCAGCCGCGTGTGCAGTATATTTCCAGGCGTTATCAAGCAGGTTGTGCATTATCATTTCAACCATGCGGACATCGCCATAGGCCAGAAGCCCTGTTTCCACCTGTAGTGCTATTTGCCGTTCGGGAGCGCTTTGCTTCAGCTCGGCCAGTAGCCGCTCAGAAAGGGCGGAGAGGTTCACGGCATCATGCCGTAATTCGCCCCGTGTGCTGCGCGAGAGCACCAGTAGAGCATCAATCAGGTCTCCCATCTTACGGCCGGCAATGTCAATCTGGTCCAGATAAACTTTCGCCTCGCCCTGTAACTGCGAACCGTAATCCTCTATCAGGGCATGGCTAAATCCGCACATGGCCCGTAGCGGAGCGCGTAGGTCATGGGATACCGCATAGCTGAAGCTGTCGAGCTCGTAGTTGGCGGTAGTGAGTTCAGCCGTGCGGGCAAGCACACGCTGCTCCAGGTCGGCGTTGAGACGGCGGATTTCCTCCTCGGCTCGCTTGCGCTCGGTGACATCGCGGGCAATTTTTGAAACGCCGACGATTCGGCCGTCCTTGTCCCGAATGGGGGAGATTGTCACGGACACGGCAATGCGTCCGCCATCCTTGCGAACCCGCTCCGTCTCGTAAAGCTTAATAGCTTCACCTTGCCGGATGGCGTCGAGCAACCTCTCTTCCTCGGCCCAGTTCTCGGGAGGAATGAGTACTAACACGGATTTCCCCATGATCTCCTCTGACCGGTAGCCGAACATGCTTTCCGCAGCTCGGTTCCAACTGGTAATGGTGCCGTCCAGTGTCTTGCCGACGATCGCATCTTCGGAAAACTCAACGATAGCGGCCCTGATCGTTCGTTCTTCCTGCAAGTTTTCTTCCGCTGCCTGCTTTGCCAGTCTTAGGGCTTCCTCGACATATTTGCGCTCGGCGATTTCGCCTTGTAGCTCTTCGTTTATCTGCCGCAACTGTTTAGGACTGGGAAGGTTCAAGGCATGAGGGATTAATGGCCAAAGCGCGATGGCTGTCATCACCGATACGAACGCGGTAGCCGCTTTTAGCAAGGCATCCAGGCCATACAGAGGCAGCCATAGGACGATTGCACCCATCAGATGAGTCGTGCCGCAAGCCAAGATGAAGGCTGCAAACATCCACAACAGCCACCGGTAAGGAAAGTCCTTGCGTTGTCGCGCGAAATAGGCCAGCGCCAACGGCATCGAAGAATATGAAAGGAAAATCAAGACATCGCTGACAACGTAGGTCAATACCAGCAATGGCGACCAACTGAGGCAATAGCCGTGAGGAAGATAACCGTTTACGGCCAGAAGCCGACTTAATTCGTCGATCATGGGGCAGTCCTCCGCAGGCAATCATCTGGAGTATGCCCGCCCCATATATGATATGGCTGCCTTGGCGCTTGGTTTCGGAACAAGCAGCCGGTCATTGCGCTTTATCCTGGTTCGCTTGCGTCGGCAAAGTATCGAGAAAAGCCAGTGGATAGACTTGCTCCTGCCCCAGTTGGAGGGAGAGTTCGTTAACCTGTTGTTTCAACGCAATCATGTCCAGCTCGCGACCCACTGAGGCACGGTTGAAGCGCTCCAGCTCCGCATTGCGCTGAGCCAGCTCATGGGTTTGCTGTCGTAGCGTTTCTTCAGCGGCCTTGCTTGCGCTGATGTCGGTGATGGTGCCGATCATCCTGAGCGGAGCTCCTTCGGCATCGCGTTCGACCGCCCGGCCTCGGCCACGCATCCACTTGACTTCCCCGGTAGCAGTGACCAGCCGGTAGTTGAATTCGCTGGCCGGAGTTTTGCCTTGCAGGTGCGCTTCGATTGTTTCCAGCACATAAGCGAGATCATCGGGATGAACCGTGCGTTTGAAAAAATCGAAATCCGGCGTCACTTGGTCCGGTCGGTAGCCGGTTATTTCGTAGTAATGTGGCGTTAGATAGGCCAAGCCGCTACGTAAATCCCAATCCCAGAGACCGTCGTTAGCGGCGTCAAGAGCCAACTTAAGGCGTTCCTCGCTGATGCGAAGTTGTGCTTCGGCAGTTCTGCGTTCGGTAATATTGAGGATAAAGCCGATGATCGCCGGACGACCCTGATAGTCTATGGGACGCCCATGCGCTTCAACATCAATAGTGCTGCCGTCGGGGTGCAGGCCGGAAAAAACGTAATGCAGATCCACAATCTCTCCTTCGATCCGCCGCCGCACATTTTCCACAACTCGTTCGCGGTCTTCCGGGATAACCAGGTCGGTAATAGGCACGCTGTCGATCAACGCTTCCGGAGAGTCGTAACCGAAAATGGCGGCAAACCCCGGATTCGCATAGCGGATGCGGCCATCCTGAAGAATATAAATTCCGGCCAGGGATTGCTCTACCAACGCGCGAAAACGGCTTTCGCTCTCGCGCAACGCCAACTCGGCCAGCTTATGTTCGGTGATGTTTTCGGTCACGATAATAACCTCGCCGCGACTGGGCGAGTAGATCATGAATGAGAACCAGCGATTGAGCTCGCACAGGTAATGTTCCCAGCGTGTCGATACGCCGGTCATCGCAACTCGGCCGAAAATATCGAGCGATTCGGCATTGTTTTCGCAATAACCGGGAATGACTTCGCTAATTTTGCGTCCGGCCACCGCTTCGTTAATGCCGGTGACAGTGGCGAATGCCGGATTGGTCGAGATATATTCTATGTCTACCGGCGTTTCTTCCTGAAAAATGATGCGGGCATGGACGACGCTGTTCATCATGTTATCGAACAAGGAGTGGTAACTTAGTTCAGTTGTATGTAGGGCCGCCTCGGTTTGTTTACGCTCGGTAATATCCCGGGAAATACCGAAAGTGCCGATAATGTTGCCGTCGTTGTCGCGTAGAGGCCCTTTGGTAGTAAAGAAAACCCTTTCGCCTTGCAATGTGTCAAGCTCTTCTTCCCGGGTAATCGTGCGGTTCTCGGCGATTACGCGACGGTCGATGCCCATCAGCATCTCGGCTTGTTTGGAAGGGAAGATGGAACGGTCGTCGCGGCCCAATACCTCTTCGACAGGCTGGCCGACGAACAGGCCGGCAGCTCGATTGAACAGGAGATATCGGCCCTCCCTATCTTTGGCAAAAATGGCATCGTCAGAGCTGTCGCTAATCGCGGAAAGCAGGTGCAGTGCGCGCAGCCGTTCTGCTTGGGATTGCTGCACGGCCTGAGATATGGCCAATTGTTGATTTTGCAACAACAAATAAAAACCGGCGCCGGCCATGAACAGGGCCAGTAAGCCGACCAAAGCGCTCCAGGCGGCATTTTCTATGGCTCCGGTATAAAGCTCAGACTGGTCCAGCTTGGTTACCAGCAACCAGTCTGTACCGGTGACGGCATGTGCCACACCGATAACCTGGATGCCTCGGTAATCGATGCCTTGCACCGGATGGTCCGGCGAATTCCTTACTTGGGTAATAAATAGTTTTTCCGTTGCCACGGTTGTATCTGGTTGGTTCGCGGCCTCTTTGTGATGCTTTAGTTCGCTAACAAAGAGCACCCGGCCGTCATCGCGCTGTAACAACAGAGTCTCGCCACTGGCGCTGGGCACCGGCCAGGTTTGTAAAATGGGGGAAAGCAAGTTAGTCAAAGCGGCGTGCAGGATGACCAATGGCGGAGGGCCATGTATGGCCGCCAAAGGAGCCATAAAATCCAGGTACATGTCGCCGGTGGCATCGCGATACGGGCCAACTTGCCGCACCTTGCGCTCGGCTGCGGCAAGTTGCGCCTCGGTCTGGAATGTCTGGGCAACGATAAACGGCGACTTGCCGGTTTCCCATAATTTCTCGGCTCTTGGGTTGAGCAGCATGATACTGTCAAACCCTTGGCTTTGGCGTAATTGTTCTAGCTGTGCTTGCAGTCTTTCGCCGCTCTGCTGATTCCCGGATTCTTGCCAACGGCGGTACTGTTCGGTGAAGAAATCGCTGGTTTGAACAAAGTCTGCATCATTTTGTTTTTCTTGGAGCAAGTCGGTAATTTGCCGGGCTTTGAGTTCGGCAACGGCCTGTAACCGGTCAATTTCCTGTTCTTTATGGTGTAGAAAGGTGTTGATGGTATTCAAGGTTGTGAGTGCGATGATTATCACCGCCAGCGATAGGAAGGGCACACTTAACCAAAGCGAATCCGCCGCAGTGGTTTTGGCTATGGCAATATCGTCATGCCGGCGTTTCATCAGGCCGTAAAGAAGCAATGACGTTACGCAGACGTACAGCCAACCTTTGAGCATGCTGGCCAAAATGATCTGGTTCGGATCGCTGAAGATGATTTGTACCAATTTGTCGGATAGCAATATCCACCCGGCAGCGAACATGGCATAGACCAGGACAACGGCCGGAATTCCGCTACGACCGGCGGGTTCCTGTTGGGATTTCTGCGGGTTAGTATCGCTTGGCATGGCGGCTGATCGGATCGCTAGAGTTTATGGTGCGCAACTGCTTCAGTCTCAGTGAAGTTGAATATTACAGACACGATGCTGCCCGCTTCGGTATCAGGGGGGCTCTTGCTTGTGATGACGATGATCTCTTCATTGCCTATCCGGTTTTATTGTTTTATGGTGAATAAAAGTCAGCACTCTGCCTTAGTCCGGGATCGGGTCGCGATGGTTATCGGCAATATCGCAGAAAATGCTGAAATGGGCTAGAAAGATATCGGTGATGTCCGGATCGAAATGTTGGCCGCGTCCGGCTGCAATGATGTTTTGAACGTCATCGTAAGCCATGGGATTCTTGTAAACTCGCCGGGAAATCAGGGCATCGAAGACATCCGCCAGAGCCATGATTCGAGCTGAAACCGGGATGGCGTCCCCGGCCAAGCCGTCAGGATATCCTGTTCCGTCCCATTTTTCGTGATGCCAATTGGCGATTTCCTTGGCCAGAGAAAGAAAATCCACCGGTTCGGCTGCGTCCCGCTCGGCTAACTCAATCGCTTCGCGGCCGAGCTGGGCATGTGTTTTCATGATTTTCCATTCTTCCGGCGTTAGTGGGCCGGGTTTTTGCAAGATAGCGTCGGGGATGCCGACTTTGCCGATATCATGCAATGGAGCCGAACGGGTCAGCAATTGGATATAGCGATCACTCAATGTCGATGCAAAGCGAGGATGCGTTTGCAGATCCTGGGCAAGTTGCTGGACATAGTTCTGGGTACGCAGGATGTGGTTGCCGGTTTCAGGGTCGCGCGTCTCCGCCAAATGCGCCAAGGCCCGGATAGATACCTTTTGGATCAATTCGTTTTCGACCATGCGTTTGGCAATTTCGGCTTCCAGATAGCCGTTCTGGTCTCGCAGCCAATCGCGAGCCTGTTTCAGCTCCAGCTGGGTGTGAATACGAGCCAGTACGATGGGCGGCACGATAGGCTTGGTGATGTAGTCCACCGCGCCCACGTCCAGGCCATGCAACTCGGCTTCCATATTGTCCATAGCGGTTACAAATATGACCGGGATGTCGCAAGTGGCGGGATTGGTGCGTAGTTGCTCGAAGACTTGGTAACCGTCCATTTCAGGCATCATCACATCCAACAGAATCAGGTCTGGGCGTGGTGCGGTGACGGCGATACGCAATGCTTTCCGGCCGGAAGTGGCGGCACGCACTCGGTAGATGGGCTGCAATAATTCGCTGAGAACGGTGAGGTTCTCAGGGGAGTCGTCAACGATTAATATCGTTTGGGTTATCTCTGGCATGGATAGTCCATAATGAGTCCGGCAATGTTTTTAGCTTGCAAAAAAGCTCTGTCGACTTTAAAAATTAGAGTGTATTAAAAAATGACGCTGATTATCTTGTTTATTAGACCTTATTTAAAAGAGTCGTGCCGAGTTATTGCAAATAACGGTCAAAATTAAGCAGCACGTTTTCCAGGGCGTCGTCGTTTTCGGTATTAATCTCGATTACTGCCGGTTGTTCCTGTTCCGACAGCGGCTGTGCCGATTGCTGCTGATGGCGCAGGACGGACACCGTCGCTTCTGATGCGTCGTTTTGCCGTTGCCTGATACGCCTGCATAATTCCTGATCCGATGCCTGAAAAGTAATGATATGAAATGACACGCCGCAGTCGTCCGCAAGCTGTTGAAAAAGGTTGCGTTGTTCGCTTTTAAGAAAAGCCGCATCAATAATTGCCGGAAAACCGGCTTCAAGCACGGTTTTGGCAAGTTCTTTAAGATGCTGATAGGTTTGTAGACTTGCTTCCTGAGTGTAAAGCCCGTCATCAATATCGCTGCCGGTTTGCATTAATGCCTGGTAACCGAACAGACGTTTGCGTTCTATATCTGAGCGTATCTGGAACGCGCCGATTTTTTCGGCAAGTTGACTGGCTATTGTCGATTTGCCGGAACCTGAATAACCGTGGGTGATAAACAGGACGGGGCGGCAATGTCGGGTAAAACGCTCGGCCAGGTCGGCGAAAGTCGCGTATTCGTCAAGCGCCTGTTTGGCAGCGTTATCGTTACCTTGTTGTTGCGCCATGCGCAATAAGGATACTTTAGCCCGTACCAGAGCACGATAAACCAGATAGTAACGCAATAAAGCCAGTCCTTGATAATCGCCGGTGTGTTGCAAATAGCGATTAAGAAAGCGGTATGCATAGCGGTCGTAACCAAAATGCAGCAGGTCGATGAACAAAAAAGCGACTTCACTGATCACGTCTACCCAGCGCAGCATCGGATTAAATTCGATGCAATCGAACAGTATTATTTTGCCGTTTATGACAGTCATGTTGCCCAGATGTAGGTCGCCGTGACATTCGCGCACATAGCCGTGCAGTTTTCGCCGCTGCATTAAATCGGTCAGATGAGGCCCTTCGCTATCGGCCCATTGCTTAATATGTTGCAGTTGCTGTTTTTGGGCATCATCGAACAGCAAAGGCCTGATATGTTCGAAATTCTCGTCAAACCAATGCTTGATATTGATGCTGTCGCCATAAGGGGAGTTTTCATCCGTCCGTTCAATGGTTTGATGAAAACCGGAAACACTATCGGCAAGTTGATCGATCTCAGTTGCGTTCAATTGCCCGAGCCTGGCGTATTCGCTGAGCAATTGTCCTGACGGAAAGCGGGTCATTTTGACCGCATATTCGATGGCAATACCGGTTCCGCCCAGTTGAGGTTGTTCCGGCGTTCCGGTTATCGGTACGACCTCCAGATACAGGTCGGCAGCCAGGCGCCTGTTTAATCTTAATTCTTCATGACAGCAAAAGCGGCGTTTTTCCAATGTGGAAAAATCAAGGAAACCGAAGTTAACCGGCTTTTTGATTTTGTAGGCGTATTGCCCGGTCAGCAACAGCCATGAAATATGGGTTTCAATGAGTTCGCAGGCATTAGCTTCAGATAACGCTTTGATTAGGGTGAAGCTTGAATTCGGGGCTGTATTATTGCCCATGTTTATAATCTCCAGCACATTCTATGGTTAGATGTTATTACGTTCATGGTATCAGGGCAATGCCGGAAGAGCAGGGCAGTAGAAATAGGTAATTGGGGTAGAGCTCAGGCTAAGGTTTTAATAGGGCCAGCGTTAAAATAAAATCGGTTTCTATTTCGAGTTCCGCAATATCTTTAATGGTTTGCCGGACGCTTTCATTGGCTCGCCACGCAAAAGGCGTCATTTGCAGTAGGGCGATTCTTTGCTGAGAATTAGGGGCGATTTTATAGCTGATGCGTTGCATGTCTATGCGCTCAAAGCCATGCGGCAGTTCGCTTTCCAAGGCATGTTCTTTGACCTCGGCATAGATAAATTGTTTCAATTGCCACAGATGTCTCGGGCCCGGCGTTACAGTCAGTAAGAATCCCGACGGTTTCAGCACCCGTTTGAGTTCATCATCATTTGACGGTGCGAATACTCTCAGCACAAAATCGAAATATTGATCCGCATAAGGCAGCCGGTTTGAGCTGGCCACTATAAACCGGGCATTAGGCTGTTTCTTCGCGGCAGCGGCTACGGCAAATTTGGCAATATCAATGCCGTGTAACATCATGGTGCTTGAGCAGTCGGCTTCAATTTTCCGGCTGTAGTAGCCTTCGCCGCAGCCCAGGTCCAGCAGATGTTTGGGCTGGTTTGCATTGATCATCATCGCCACCGCTTTGGCCATCGGTTTATAATAACCGGCTTCCAAAAACTCGCGTCTGGCTTGCATCATTTGCTTGTTATCACCGGGTTCTGCGGAATGTTTATGTTGTACCGGTAAAAGATTTAAATAGCCTTCCTTCGCAAGATCAAAGTGATGATTGTTATCGCAAACATAACTTTTAGCCGATGGATTCAGCTGTAGCAAAGCCGAGCAAATCGGGCATATATAACAGGAAACCGGATGGTGAATTTGGTGCATTGTAAGCTGGAGACTTTTACCCGGCTAGGCCGTGAAAAGTGTTCGGTGGGTGGAACGATTGTTTTTAATGAAAGACAGGATCAATTTAAGTTAACCCTGTCCCAATAAATTGTCGAATCTAATGATTAGATTGACTTGTAAAAGCCTAATGCTTTGTTTAACTCAGCAATAGCTTTTGGTTCATCTGCACTTTTACCGATGATCTGCGCTTTAATAATGCTTGCAAGTCCTTCTTTTACCGCAGCTTCGTGGCCTACGATTTCATCAGAAGCGCTACGTGCTGCTTTTTCGTGTGTATAAGCGGCATTGAAATCATGTTTGCCGATTTCAGCGATCGCTTCTTCAAGATGTGCAATAACTTCAGTGGCTTTTGCATCTTCAGCCAAAGCAACGGTGCTTGCACCTAAAGAGATAGCCATAGTGAAAGTGAGTACTGCTTTTTTGATTAAATTCATCATATACCTATGAAGTGTTTTGGTGTGATTTCCAGATACGGTCTGAAAATTAATAATCGAAAGGAAACTTACCTTTCATGACTATCATATACGAATAACCTATTCCTTATATAGGCAATTTTAAATTAAAGAAATATGTTTTCAGTCAAATAGGAAAGGGCTATTTGATTGGTATTTATTCAAGTTATTGTTTTATATTTGTTATTCGCTGTTTTTAGGGCGGGAAAGTAAATAAATGGAGGCTTGCGATTTTTATCGGCCAGTCTTTAAGTTTTCGTTAAAAGAGTACCGATGACAAAGAACTGGGAGGTGGCACTGAAGCCCTTTATCTCCGGCAGGGCGCCAAAGCGCGATTACCTCATCATGCTAAATGGCGGCAACGTACTGGTAAATTTCGCTACGGGGACTTTGTTTTTTGAACAAATTCGAGCTTCACAAAGAGAGTTCATGGATGGCTTAAGCGAATTTTTCTTGATAATTATGTAGATTGAACTGGAGTAGCACCAGCTCAATCTACTATGCCGAATAGTTACAAGTAACTATTCGCTAACCTGGGCAATCCAGTCTTGTAGGTTGTAATAGTTGGTAATGCGGGCAACTTTATTGTCGCGGATTTCAAAAAAAGCACCGGCAGGCAGGCGGTATTTTTGGCCTTGTGCGGCAGGCAAGCCTTCGTCGGTTTTAATGTATTCGCCCAGCACTACAAATTCTGCGGCGGCGCGCTTGCCGTCGGCTGTCGCCATGATGACCATATCGACCAACTGTTCTTTGTAATTGTTGTTCATACAGGCCATGAATTGAGTGAATGCTTCCTTACCGGTTTCACGTTTGCCTTGGTTGATGTCATGGATGACATCGTCGGTCAGCAGGTTAAGGAAAGTATCCATGTCACCGCCGTTGAATGCGGCATAGTATTGTTCTATCAGGTTGATGCTGTCTTGGTTCATAGTCGTTTCGTCAATAAGTTAAAATAAAAAATAATTGAGTGGGGCATGCCGTGCGCGCCTTTTTATTCATAGTTGGCGCGCACGGCACGCCCTACGCTAAGTAATATGGATGCAATTTAGTTAGTCGCGTTGCTGAGTTAGAAATGATACGGCCATATTTTATCAATCTTTTTCCCAGTTATCCCGCAACGTCACAGTACGGTTAAACACCAGCTTGCCATTAACGCTGTCTATCGCATCAAAGCAGAAATAGCCTGTTCGTTCGAACTGGTAGCGGCTTTCAGGCTGCGGATCAGCCAGGCTGGCTTCGACTCTGCAATCGGTCAGGACTTCCAATGAATCGGGATTTATCACATCGAGAAAGTTTTCTTCATTGTCAGGGTTAGGCACGCTGAACAAGCGGTTATACAGACGCAGTTCCGCCTGTTGCGAGTGTTGCTCGGAAACCCAATGGATCACGCCTTTGACTTTACGCCCTTCGGGGTTTTTACCCAGCGTGTCGGGGTCATAGCTGCAACGCAATTCGGTAATGTTACCGTCGGCATCTTTAATGATTTCGTTGCATTGGATGACGTAAGAACCGCGCAAACGAACTTCGCCACCTTCCACCAAACGTTTGAATTTCGGCGGCGGCACTTCGGCAAAATCATCCCGCTCGATCAGAATGACTTTGGCAAAAGGCACGATACGTTTGCCAAGCTCGGGCTTTTGCGGATGGTTGCTGACTTCAAGCTGTTCGGTTTGGTCTTCAGGATAATTTTCGATGACCACGCGCAAAGGCTGTAAAACCGCCATGGCTCTGAGTGCGTTTTCGTTTAAATCTTCGCGGATACAGTATTCCAGAACGCCCATTTCGATCCATGAGTTTTGTTTGGTCAGACCGATGCGCTCGCAAAAATCGCGTATCGATTTGGGCGTAAAGCCTGCGCGGCGCAAGCCGGCAATAGTCGGCATACGCGGGTCGTCCCAGCCGTTGACGTGTTTTTCGGTGACCAACTGGTTGAGTTTGCGCTTGCTGACAATGGTGTATTCCAGCTGCAAGCGGGCAAATTCGATTTGTTGCGGATGGCAAGGCGTCTTAACTTGATCCAGCACCCAGTCATAAAGCGGACGGTGATCTTCAAATTCCAGCGTACACAACGAATGGGTAATGCTTTCCAGCGCGTCGGAAATGCAGTGGGTGTAATCGTACATCGGATAAATGCACCAGTCGTTGCCGGTGCGCTGGTGATGTACGCGGCGAATCCGGTATAGCGCCGGGTCACGCATGTTGATGTTGGGTGAGGCCATGTCGATTTTGGCGCGCAGCACATATTGGCCGTCGGCAAATTCACCGGAGCGCATGCGTTTAAATAAATCGAGGTTTTCCGCTATCGAACGGCTACGGTCCGGACTTTCTTTGCCGGGCTCGGTCAAGGTGCCGCGATAGGCCCTGATTTGTTCGGCCGATAGACTGTCGACATAGGCTTGGCCTTGTTCGATCAGCTGCACGGCATAGTTGTAAAGTTGTTCGAAATAATCAGACGCGTGGCGCAATTCCGACCATTCAAAGCCTAGCCAATGTACATCGCGCTTGATTGATTCCACATACTCGTCGCTTTCTTTTTCAGGATTGGTATCGTCAAAGCGCAAATTGCAGCGGCCGTTGTTTTCGGCGGCAATGCCGAAATTCAGGCAGATCGATTTTGCATGACCGATATGCAGATAGCCGTTAGGCTCAGGAGGAAAGCGGGTGACGACTTGACCGTTATTTTTGTTGTCTTTGAGATCATTGGCAATGATCTGACGGATAAAGTTCGACGTAGGTTGGTTATCGTTTGTGGACATTGTCTGTATTGGGTACGTTATTGAAGTGGATTTGTATGTCGGAAATTGTAATTATGCGTAACACTCTGGAGTAAAACAGGCTTTGCATGTCCAAAGCAAGCCTTGGACTCCATTCGCGCAGGAGTTCAAAGCTTGCTTGGAATAGTCACATCTATCGAGACCAAATGTTGCAATTATACATTGAATAGTCGCTGTGCGGCTATCCGGCAACTGCTACCTTCTGCGTTTATTCAATTGTCAGCCAAGGTCTGTATCCGGTAAAAACCTTCGCCGTTATTGCCCAAAACATCGGCCAGCCAGGGCAAAACCTGTTTCATTTCAGCCGCTAAAGTCCAAGGCGGATTGATGACGATCATGCCGCTGGCGGTCATGCCGTGTTCGTCGCTGTCCGCGCGTATACCCAGTTCAAACAGCTGCACATTGTTGATGCCGCTGGCTTGGATGGCACGTTCCAGCTTCTGGTTACGGCTGCGGTCAATGACCGGATACCAAAGCGCATAAGTGCCTGTGGCAAAACGCTTATGCATGGCGACCAGCGTTTCAACAACCTGCTGGTAATCGCTTTTGATTTCATAAGAAGGGTCGATCAATATCAATCCACGGCGTTCGAGCGGTGGCAATAACTTCAAGCAGTCTTTTAAGCCATCGGCATGAAATACTTTAATGCGCTTGTCTTTATCGGCTACCGTATTTAAAAGTTTTATTTCGGTGTTATGAAGTTCGAATAAACACAGACGGTCTTTGTCGCGCAGCAATTGTTTGGTAATTAACGGCGATCCGGGGTAACGGGTTAATTTGCCGGAACTGTTAAAGCGCTTGATAAGGCTGACATAGTGGGCAACGCAGTCAGGTAAATCGTTACGTTGCCATAATTTGGTTACCCCGTTGTCAAATTCGCGGTTTTTTAGTGCATATTCACCGTCCAGCTCATATTTACCGGGGCCTGCATGGGTGTCGATGCAGCAAAAAGGTTTGTCTTTTTTTGTTAAGTAGTCAAGGTTTTGTATCAGGATGATATGTTTTAAAACGTCGGCAAAATTGCCTGCATGAAACGAATGTCGGTAGCTGAGCATGATGGGTTTGATTTTTAGAGTATTTTGTCGAATATCATCATGCCTATTTCAAAAGCAATCAGCCAGATAATGATCCATTCTAATATTGTTGAATGTCTGTGTTTTTGTTCGTCCGCCAGCATTTCGAATAATTCATGGATGGTTTCCAGCTTTTTTGACAATACGCCGGTTCGCGGGGCTATTTCCAGGTATTTTGCGGTGATCCCGTAAAAAGCTTCATATTCAGGATATTCCCAAAAGAAGTCAGGCGTATCCAACAAATCATAATTCAAAATAATGTCGCTTTTGGTTAAAAACAATTGTCCGCGGATTTTTGCGATCTTATGGCGGCTCAAGTTGATTTTTCCGGTTTCAGCTAATGATTTTGGAATATAGCGGGTGTTGTTGATAGTTGTCAGGGCATTGGTTTCAAAAGACGCCAGCTTAATCGATTGCGCCATACCTTGCGATAATGCAAAGATCAAGATAGGGTCTGAAGATTCGATTTCAATATGATCTTCAATAATCCGTGTACCTGGGCAATCGAGAGCAAAGGTGAAGTGGTCTTCCTCCGGAGAAGTCAGTGGATTTTCCGCATGATCCAATAATAACTGGTGTAGTTTAGCCTGCTGTTCCGAATTGACATTCCAATGCACCACAGCGCCGTAAGCAAAGACAATCGACCAGGAGTGATCGTTTTCAATCAGTAATGCACCCTTGATAATTCTTATCAGCATCGCGTCGGACAGCAGGCCTGCTAAGGCGCTAATATCGAAACCTTGCGCCAGGCAATAGGCTGCACATTTCTTAATGGACTGGTTTTCAGACATAAAATGCTCTCAAAAGTTAATAGCGCTGAAGTGCTGACGAGCTTCGATTTTAATCCTCAGGTTATGTATCAACAGATACGGTTTATATCTGTTGATGTTATTAAAAACAAAGTCTTTATTGATCGGCAATTTTTACCAGCCAGCCGTTTTCGCCATTGCATCTTGGAATCTTGGCGTTAACCTTGATGTTGATTCTCGCCGTTGTGTTAACCAATTCGGCGGGTAACTTGCCTTTTACCAGATAAAAAGATTCTTTATCTTCCGTAGTGACTTCGACAGGAATCGTTTTTACGGTGACTTTAATTTGCTCAGGTTTTTCCACGTTAAACGCATAAAAAGAGAACGGCGATCCCGGTGCAACGGTTGCTAAATTGGCCGGTAAAAACTTGGTCAGCTGGGGTTTAACACAGCCGTTTTCGCCACCGCCACCAGAACCGCTGCTTCCGCCGTGTCCGCTATGATGCTCGGCAGCATAGCCCGTACTGATACTAAAGCATGAAATTATAAAAAAGAGGGGTAGTAGTCTGGGTGTTTTCATTGGATTACCTTTTAATTATTATTTTTGTTGTGTTCAGTATAAGGCGGGCTCTTGCTACGCTATTAAAATGCGGCTGAAACCGAATACGTGGCCAATTATATTCATAAATAACGTTTCATCATAAAACATTGGAATAGTCTTGTTCCAGCTGCCGGAAATTCATTGACGACATAAAACGGCTGAAACTCAGCCAGGATGAAAGCCCCATCAGGTCTTTGAATTGAGGCGGCAGAAAGCGTGGCGCTATCACGGTGCCTTCTTCAACCAGGTCGACTAACACCTTCATATCTTCGATCATGGTTTTGCCGCAAAACAGCAGTGGGATACGATCCGGTTTGCCTTTGCTAACTGCCAGGCGCATGAAGTTATAGGTTAGCACGAAGCCTTTGATGTAAGTCAGGTCTTTGGTAAACGGCATGCCGTCGGAACTGCTGCCCCTGAATACCCGGCTGCTGAGCGTATAACTTTCTTCACTGTCCAAGCCTTTATCCTTAAAGAAATAAAATATGTCCATAAAGTCCGCACCTTCTTCGGCCAGCGTGATCGCGCGCACTCGATTGATCAGGCGCATCAGCCGGTTAGGCGTGGAGCTGAAGGTTAAAATTTCCATCAATACCGCCAAGCCTTCCTGGGTGATAGTTGCGGAAGGCGGACCTTTGCCGAGAAACGTACAATAAGGTTGAGCCAAACCGTTCAACGTAGTACCCAGATGCACCCATATTTCGTGAACTTCAAGCACGCGTAAATCGCGCATATTGAACAACGCATCGGCGCGTAATTTGATGTAATCGGTACCGGCTGCGGCATCGGCGACGATACCGTCGCTGAGCATGGCGCGCAGGCCTGCGCCGGGAAATACGGCTTCTATCTTTTCGTTAAGGATGGCTACGGCATCCATTGCGCTGATAGTTTTGGCTTCTTCGTTCAGGAAGTCCAGTTTTAGCAGTTGCGACAGGGTTGCTTCCATCATGCTGCCCAGATCGGCAATGGTCGGATCGCCGACATGGAAAACGTCCTGGGATGAGCCGTATAATTCCTGGGAAATATTGGAAAAAGTCGGTTTTCCCCTGGCCTCCAGCATACGCACGACGTCCAGGTATTCCTTGCAAATTCGGCGCATGATCACGCTGAGCGGGTTCAACTGGCCTAGTTTGCGCATTAAATCGCGCTCAATCTGGTAAAACTCGTGTTTCTTTTCGTTCGGATCAAAGCCCAAAGGGCGTTTTTGATAATAATCCGGTGTGACTATCGGTGATCTTTTGCAGTTTCCTTCAAAAAAAGCCTGTTTGATATTATCGTCCCATTTGATCGCGTCAAGTATGCGGATCGGTTGTTGAGCTTTGACGATCCGATCCGATAGCGTTTTGACTTCGGTCAGATAAGCGGAAGGTTTAATCGCTTTTTTGCGCATATTGTCATCCATTAGCATTTCAGTATTTAAATGATAAAGCGGCTAGTCGTAACAGCAGCGAAACCACATCCAGTATACCAATAGATTGATAAAGCCCAACGGAATTCCAATGCGGGCAAATTCAAAAAAGCCGAGGGTAGCCTGATGTTTTTCCGCATGCTGAATAATAATCACATTACTGGCGGCGCCCAAAATCAGCAGATTGCCGGCGATAGTGCTGCCGGCTGCCAGAGCCATCAGCGATTCAGGACTCGGATTAGTCAGCATCGGCAAATACAGCGCCACCAGCGGCACATTGGAAACCAGCTGGCTAAGCGAGGCGCTGAGCAACATGATAGCCGGAATGGTAGTCAGGTCTATGTGCAACCTATCAACCTGCTGCTGCATCAGGCCGGATTGCCAGACGCTGGACATCAATACAAACATGGCGGCAAAAAACAGTAAAGTTGACCAGTCTAGACTTTTTAATAAGCGCAGCCGGGCAGAGCTGAATAAAATTGGCGGCAGGGCGGCAATAATGGCGATATGGCTTAATTCGAGCTGCACAGTGCTGTGGATAGCGGACAGAATGATGTTAAGCGTTATTGACCCGATCAATAAAAATAGGGAAGCTTGAGCCAGTTTGGCCAATTTTTTATCCAATAGTTCGGCCGGACTATGGGTAAGCGGTATAGCAGTAATAAATTGTTGCCGGTAAAACAGCCGTAAAATCAGATAAGTGACAATCAAATTAAGCAGTGTGGGGATGGCGAGCGCTTTAAAAAAAGTCGGAAAAGGGGAAGATAATCCACCTTGGCTGGCAATCAGCAGATTCTGGGGGTTGCCGATAGGGCTCATTACGCTGCCGATGGTAATGGCATAAGCCAGGGTTAATAACAGCAGCTTATTGTTGATGTTGTGTTCTCGAGCCAGGCGCAGCACCAGCGGCGTGCCTATGATAGCGATTGTATCATTCATCAGCAGGGCGGAGCCCAAAGCCGCACCGAACAAAATACCGCCAACCAATTGCGGCACCGATGTCATCTTGTTCAATAAAGGATAGGCGAGCACGTACAAGTATCCGCTGGCGACCAGCGCCTGGCCGATAACAAACATGCCGAACAGAAACAGCATGACATTTAAATCGATAGCCTTTAAAGCGTCGAGCCCGCTAATCTCGCCGCTAGCCAGTACCACCAGCGCGGCAACGGTCATTGATTGCCAGATTTTGATATTAAAACGACCGATTTTACGCACGGCGATCAACACAAATACCGCAACCAGAGACAGTATCGATATATTCATTTTATTCCTGATGATGGATAGTCTTTGCTATTTTACAGATAAATATTAATATATTTAATATGTTACGCGTGCAGTGCGGAAAGCATAGGCTGAGAATATGAAATTTCAAGTCATTTAAGATTAATTTAAGATTAAATGATGAGAATAGACACATCTGTCTTAATCCGTATAAAGCATGAACAAGAGCGTAACCGACTATGAATGAAAGTGAGACCATTTCATCACGACGAAAGTTTCTGAAAAATATGGCTTACGGCTCCTTGCTGATGGCTGGAGGCGTCGGAGTCGCAAACGCTAAAGTTAGACATATCGCTTCACACACAGTACTTGCTCCGCATTCTCATTCGGGCAATCATAATTCACGTGTCCATGACACGCTGCACCAGCATCTGTCCTCCTATAAGCCTTCATCCAGTGTAGATAGCTATAGCCTATTTGATCGGAACTCTCCGTCTCATAAAATGCTTGCTTTCCATAATACCCATACAGGGGACCAGTTGGCGCTGACTTATTTTGAGCAAGGTCGTTATATCAAAGATGCGCTTCACGAAATCAATCATTTGTTTCGTGACTACCATGACGGTACTGTTCATCCTATCGATCCGGCATTACTGGATCAGTTGTATGATTTAAAACACACTCTCGAAGTAAGAAAACCTTTTCATATCGTCTCCGGTTATCGATCGCCGGCTACCAATGCCGATCTACGTAAACATAGCGATGGTGTTGCCAAAAATAGTCTGCATATGGAGGGCAGGGCGATTGATATTCGTATTGAGGGTTTAGATACCAGAAGAATTAGAAATGCAGCGCTGGCCATGCAACGTGGTGGCGTCGGTTATTACGGAAAATCCGATTTTGTGCATTTGGATACGGGTAGCGTAAGAGCCTGGATCGGCTAGATTTATCTGGAAGACACAAACAGCGGAGCATCAGCTTCGTAACCAACCTTAAGATATAAAAAAAACACGAAGTTTAGAAATAAAACTTCGTGTCCTCATTAATTCTCCTACACCGCTTCATCCATGCCACTATGGCTATTTGATTGCCGCTTCCGGTGTCGCATTCCTACTGATAAAAAGCGATTGGTCGGACAGGTCGTCCGGTTTGCTTAGGGCTTCCAGCAGCACAGCATCATGGCCATAAATATCCGGGTAAAACTCTAACTTGTCATATTGATCGAAAAAAGCGGTAGTATAAAAAAATAATACCGGTATCGGCTTTTTCAAAATGACTCTCTGCATTTTTGGCGTGTTCATAGCCAGCTGTATTGTCTCGGCGTTCCAGTTGTCCTGATTTTTAAGCGCAAACTCAGCCAGTTTTTGAGGGTTCGCAACCCGCACGCAACCATGGCTAAAATCCCTTCGTGATTTGCTAAACAAGGCATTGGCAGGCGTATCATGTAAATAGACGTCATCTTTATTGGGGAAAATAAATTTCACCTTACCCAATGCGTTCTTTCCACCCGGACGCTGCCTGATCCTTAACTTACCTTCTTTAAGCAGATGCATGGTTTGTTCGTTAAGCGCCGTAGGCTTTTCACCGTCGCGGAAAACAGAAACCAGTTCCATGTTTTCTTTCTCAAGATAATTTCTGTTTTGAATTAACTTGGGCAATATTTCATTTTTTATGATGCTGTAAGGCACGTTCCAGTAAGGCATAAAATCAATAAAGTGCATTTCCGCCATCAATACCGGAGTTTGGGTTTTTAGGGCATTACCGACAACGACCCTCATGTTGACTATATTGACATTCGGCTGATCAATTACATCAAATGCCCATAATTGAAAAGCGGGGATATTAACGATAATTGATGCGCCGACATTGAGCTCCGGTAACCAGCGCAGTCTTTCCATAGCCAATTCGATTTGTGTCATTCGATAGCTCAAAGGTGTATTGAATGCGGACACCGAACCTTTTCCGATATTACCGTCAGCCGTAAGTCCATGCCGCTTTTGAAACTTCTTAACGCCGGCAACAATAGCGTCACTGTATAGCGATAATTTTTCAGTGCCGATAACTGTTTTATCTTCAGGTAAATCGCCTACGATGGTTAAAAATCGGCGTAGCTCGGCAATTTGCGGATGGGATCCGCCGGGGTGCAACGTTTCAGTTGCCTCGAATTTAAAAGGCGGCGCGCTTGCGGCAAGCTGGCGGTAATTAGCCAATGCGGCTTTTAATTTTTGATATTGATTTAACTGAGGTTCAACCGAAAGCGGTAATTGAGCCAGAGTGTTTTGCGCCAGACTGTTTTTAATCAATAAGGGCAAATCAATCAGCTTTTTTTCTCTTAGCTTTAAGTTGAAATTTATGCCTTGCGGATTTACCCGGCCATAATGCAGATCATGCAGGAAGCGCAGCAACGATATACTAAGCGCCGTATCATATAGCGCCAATTCTTTATAGGAATCCGGCTTAAGCTTTAAGGCCGGCTGTAGCTTTTGCCGTAGCGTTTCAGTATCGTAATTTCTGGATTTTAATCCGTGATCCGCCGCGTTTGCCAATAAGTTAAGGGCATCGGTGATGTTCTTTTCCGCGTTAGCGTTGCCCAGCCACAGCAACTCGTGGTTCGACATCTTATACAGGGACTCAAGATCGTCGGTACGGTTCGGGAAATTGGGCAGCATCAGGTAAGGATGCTGTTTTGCCGCAATAATCGCGGTAATTTCCTGAGCAACGCCGGGCTCCTGATTGACGGTTTCTTCGGCGAGCAACACCTGCATGGGGAGCGCCAGGAACAGAAATATCAGCAATCGGGGCATATAATGTTTTATGTTCGTTTTCAATTTACTTCTTCGCTGAACGTTCGTGATATTAAGTTTTGCAGTTGGATTACTACAAACCTCACTTTTAATAAGATAATCAGTCTTTTTGAGGTATATCTTGATAATATAATTTTAACATCACTGGGTCGTTCAAGGAAATTTGGCGTCTATATAGATAAATATTTGTTCCTGCATTACTCTCGCTCACTATGCCGAACGCAATGTTATCTCTCCAATTTTATGAACAGGTAGGATGATGCAGCAGTATAGCGGTGTGTCGAAATGGCTACATCATTGATTGAGTTTCACTCACTACAAGGCAGAATATGACAAGTCTCACTTTTTTAGGCGCAACAGGGCAGGTTACCGGCTCCTGTTATTTACTGGAAACCGACTCCAGCCGCATATTGCTTGATTGCGGAATGTTTCAAGGCTCAAGAGAAACAGAAAAACAAAATGAAGCCGATTTCCCGTTTGATCCGGCCGGCATTGATGCGGTGGTTTTGTCCCATGCCCATCTCGACCACTGCGGGCGCTTGCCCAAGCTGGTTAAAGATGGTTTCAAGGGACCGGTATTCCTGACCGAGGCTAGTTTTCCGCTGCTGGAGTTGATGCTGATGGATGCAGCCCATCTGCAATTACGCGATACCGAATGGGAAAACAAGCGCCGGGAACGCGCCGGTAAACCGCTACTTGAACCTTTATATACCGAGGCGGATGTCAAGGCGTTATTGGAACTGCGTCAGCCGATAGCCTATGGCGTGGAAAGCAAAATATTTCCGGAGTTGAGTGTTTCCTTTCATGAAGCGGGACATATACTTGGTTCAGCTATCGTGCGTTTACGCATCAACGATAATGGTAAAACCAAAACACTGGTTTTTTCCGGCGACTTGGGTAACCCGAATTCACCGTTATTGCGTGATCCGACTGTTTTAACCGAAGCCGATGTATTGTTGCTTGAATCTACTTACGGCGACCGCGACCATAAACCGTTGGAAAACACGCTGGATGAGCTGCGCGAAACATTGGCGGAAGCCGCAAAGAGCGGCGGTAATGTCATTATTCCGGCTTTTGCCGTGGGCAGAACTCAGGACCTGATTTATTGGCTGGGTAAAATTCAGCGCCAAGGCGGACTGCCGCAACAGCAGATTTATCTGGATAGCCCGATGGCAATCAGCGCCAGCAATATCTACGCGGACAATGCACATTTATTCAATATCGACGATCCCGAATTTACCAAGGTTGCGCCCGGCGGCTGGCAAGCCTGGTTGCCGGGTTTGATCTATTCGGAGACCGCCGAAGAATCAATGGCCGTCAACCGTATTGCCGGCGGCGCGGTTATTATTGCCGGTAGCGGCATGTGTAACGGCGGGCGCATCCGCCATCATCTTAAATACAACTTGTGGCGGCGCAATGCCCATATCGTCATCGCAGGCTTTCAGGCCGAAGGCACTTTGGGCCGGGCCATTGTCGACGGTAAAAAATCGTCTCTAAAAATATTGGGTGCAGATGTCAATGTAGCGGCCAATGTGCATACGTTGGGTGCGTTAAGCGCTCATGCCGATCAAAGCCAGTTATTGCAGTGGGCGGGGCATTTTAAAGAACCCAAGCCGAGGCTTTACCTGATTCATGGCGAGAAATCGGCGACTTTATCGTTGCAGACTTGTTTTAAGCGCACCGGGTGGAATGCGAATATTCCAAAGGTCGGGGAGAAGATTACTATCTGATGTTACGCATTGCCCAAGAAAAGCACGAAAGAACAGGAGGACGGTTTTTTCTGCATACGTACGGCACGCCCTACCTCTAAATATGGGATGCAGGGATAAGCTTAACTACTTAATCGTTATTTTTCGTAGTTCACATCTTTCCTTTGGATGCGCGTAACATCCGTTGCTATTTAAATGGAGCAGGGTTGGTTTTAAATTGCAAAAGCGTTACTGATACAATGCCTCACCAGTAGGGTTCCTAAAAATGAGAATAACTGATGCGCCTTAGACCCCAAAATATCGCCGCCTTACGCGAAGCAATCGGTTCCATTGCGCCGGATGCGGCAGCCATACGTTTGTTCGGTTCCCGATTGGATGATGAAGCACGCGGCGGCGATGTCGACCTGATGATTGATTTCGACCATCCCGTTGAACATCCTGCAGCGCTTTCGGCACGCTTGGCTGTTCGCGCCTCGCGTGCAATCGGCGGCAGACAGGTTGATGTCTTATTGCGAGCCCTCAATCTGACGCAAAGCGCTATACACCGAATTGCCCTGGAAGAAGGCGTACTCTTATGAGCAAATTCGCTCCGCAGCAAGAAAGGCTGCTATTTCTTGCCAAGGTTGCCAGACGCGAGATTAAACATTTGCAAAGCACCGATAACAGATTATTTGCCCAGCCACTGACGTTGGTCTTGGTTGCGCAACTGGATAGCGACGAAGATTTGGCCGAAAGAGTAGAGGCCTTTATCAGTCGGTTCGGACGGCTTCAGGACACATTAGGCGACAAGCTTTTGCCCAATTTGCTCGGGTTCGTCGGCGAACGTACCGCCACGGCAGTGGATAACCTGGATCGTGCCGAGCGCCTGGGCTGGATCAAGTCCAGCGATGGATGGAACCCCGAAAGCTCAGAAATCAAATGGTGCTCGAATATATCGAAGCTCCGGAAGTGCTTGTTGACGCGATCAATTTGGGGCATCCGCGCGTAGAGGATTTGGTTTATGCAGCCACACGGATGTTAACCGAAATCGAGAGCCGTATATCAGGCAATATCCTTATTTAACAGGATGCAGGCCGTAAAAAGTCCGGTATCTTTTTATCAATATTTACCCTATAAGAGCCCAATATGGCCGGAACCAGTCTTTTAGCTTTACTCGATGATATTGCCTCAGTCCTGGATGACGTAGCGCTGATGACCAAGATGGCGGCGAAGAAAACAGCCGGTGTATTGGGCGATGACTTGGCGCTGAATGCCGAGCAGGTGTCCGGTGTCCGGGCGAATCGAGAACTGCCGGTGGTATGGGCGGTCGCGAAAGGCTCGCTGAAAAACAAACTGATTTTAGCGCCGAGCGCGCTGGCGATCAGTTGGGCAGCACCATGGCTGATTATGCCGCTGCTCATGGTGGGCGGCGTCTATCTGTGTTTTGAGGGCTTCGAGAAATTGGTGCATTCGTTATTACATGCTCATGATGACGCTCGCCGTGCTGAACTGGCTGCGGCAGTAGCCAATCCCGAGATTGACTTGGTGGCGTTTGAACAGAACAAGATTAAAGGAGCCGTTCGTACCGACTTTGTATTGTCGGCGGAAATTATCGTGATAACACTGGGCGCGGTCGCAACTGCGGCTTTTGCGACCAAAGCGGCCGTGGTTGCCGGTATTGCTCTAATTATGACCGTAGGCGTATATGGCCTAGTGGCAGTCATCGTGAAACTGGATGATGTCGGGCTCTACCTGTGCCGAAAGTCCGGTTTAGGGCTATGGACAAAAATCCAGCATAAAGTCGGCCGAGTCTTTTTGCATAGCGCACCGTATCTGATGAAGTCGCTGGCAATTGTCGGTACTGCTGCGATGTTTATGGTGGGCGGCGGAATTCTGATGCACGGCATTCCCTCAGCACATCACTTTATAGAGCATCTTGCCCAAAGCGCTAATATTGTGCCCAACATCGGCGGCATGTTGGAAACCCTGGTTTCCTCACTGCTCAATGCGCTTGCAGGCATTGTTTCTGGTGCGCTGGCCCTGGCCGGTGTGATGATGGCTGAGCGTATTTACAAACACTGTCAACAGTAATATCAACCTGAGCATAGTTAAAAGCTCAGGCCGAACAGTTAAGCCTGAATTAATGAAATTGAGCTTAAATTAATAGCATTGAACTTAATCGTTGAAAGCCTTAAATCAAGCGCCTATCACACCTTCCCAAGCTCCCGAGACTGTGAAAGTATTCATGTGGGAGGGGCTTTAGCCCCGAAAGTCGGGGCTAAAGCCCCTCCGATCAATAAAACAATGGCTTAGAAGTCACTAAAATAGTATGCGTCATATTTTCAAAAATACTTTCACAGTCTCTCCCGCTCTGGAACCGGTAAAAACAGTTTACAATGTCATTGTGTATTCATCCTCGGTTGTACCTAAATAATCTATGAAAATCATTAATTTTCCTGCCGCTCAATCAAAAATTTACCCCCTGCTGTTCTTATTACTTATTCTCACCTTGGATTCAACCGGAGCCTGGGCTAAAAGCCCCACGGCTGATGTCGGGAAAAAAAGCGCAACATTTGAAATCAATAAAGACACGCTAAAGGCCAAAATCGAAGCTATTAATACACGGGAAGGACTCGATGAGGCGACAAAATCCAAATTGTTATCGATTTATCAGTCAGCGGAAGATAATTTAGCCAATGCCGACAAGTTTAAAACGCAGATAGCCGACTTTAAGGCGGCTATCAAACAAGCGCCGGAGCAGACCAAAAAGCTGCAAAAGGAACTTGAGCAGACTTTGCTGAAAGTGTCCAAGCAAAAACTGGAGGATTTTGGCCGGATACCGGTTGAGGAACTTGAGCAGCGGCTTATTCTTGAAAAAGGCAAGATCAGCAATCTCGATGAGCAGATAAAGAAGCTTGAAAGTGAGTTGGCTTTGCAAAATAGCCGCCCTCAACTGATTCGCGAAGAAACGGTAGCGGCGCAGCAAGATATAGAAGCGGCGCAGAAAAAGCTGGAAGCCCCGATCGGTAAAGCCGATGCAAAACTGGAAACCGAAGCCAGGCTTGCGCAGCTGAGAACCTTGATTGATTCGCGTGCTGCCGAGCTGAAAATGCTCGATGCCGAAGCGATCAGCAATCCGGCCAGAGTGGAGTTGCTTAAAACCCAGTTTCAGCTGCTGGACATACAAAAGTCGGCGTTAAATCCGGTGGTTACCGCAATCGAAACGCTTACTTTAGACCTGCGGCAGCGGGAAGCGAAACAAATGGAGGATGCGCTCAGTCAGGCGGAAAAGGCGGTTTCCGGCAAGCATCCGCTTATTCAGGAAACTACGCGCGCGAATATTCAATATAGCCGCGACTTGCAGGATATTACGGCAAAAATCGAACAATACACTGAACAAAAAACCAAGGTCGAGGCGCAGGCCGGTGAAATTGAAACCGATTTTAAAAGCGCCGAAAAGAAAATCAGTCTGGCCGGTTTAAGTCCGGCGTTGGGTAAAATCCTGCGAGAGCAGCGGCGTAATTTATCGATTCAGGATGAGGTTAAGCAGCAGTCCCAGGCCATTCAGAACGAAACCGCTGTAACCAGTCTTGCGCAATTCAAGGTTGAAGACAAACTGAAAGAGCTGATAGATGTTGACGCCGTGCTGAACGACATGATGAAACAGCAGGTAGATCCTGCCTTGCCTGCGGATCAACGGATGATGATACAGGCTGAGTTGCGGGTGCTGCTGAATAATCAAAAAGAATTGCTTAACAAGTTGTCCGTCGCTTACGCAACGTATTTGCGCACGTTGGGCGACTTTGATTTTGCCAAACAACAGATGAGTACTCAGGCCGGTAAATTTGCCACTTATTTGGATGAGCGTTTGTTATGGGTGCCCAGTTCCGAACCGATTAGCTTGAGTTATATAGCCGATTTATATCATTCGACGCAATGGCTGTTGTCGCCTTTTAACTGGATGGCATTGATCAAAGATGCTGCTAAGCTAACCCTTTATCACCTGTTTTTGAGTTTTATAGGGATACTGTGTTTGGTCGGTTTGCAGATGAGCAGAGGCTGGGCAAAGTTGCAGTTAACGGCTATCTCAGGCCAAACGGACAGTTTTTATTACACCTTAAAAGCCCTGGCCTACAACTTGATTTTGGTATTGCCGCTACCGTTAATTCTGTATTGCTTAGGCTGGTTTTTGAGCAGCAATATCCAGGTTGTCGACTTCACTAAAGCTATTGGCGAGGGTTTGAAAGGCACCGCACTGCCTTTGTTTTTCCTGCAATTTTTTTACCGCCTGTTTGCCGCCGATGGTATAGCGCGCAAACATTTTCAATGGCAAAAAAACACGGTCATTCTTTTACGCGCCCAGGTTGCCTGGATACGTTTTATTGTGGTGCCGGGAGTGTTCATTATCAGCAGCACCGGCGCATCTAAATTTTCTGTGCACAGTGACAGCATCGGCCGCCTGGCGTTGATCATCATCATGATTGTAATGGCTGTGTTTATTGGCCGGGTATTAAAACCCTCTACCGGATTATTACAGGACTATATCAATAAAGATCCTGAAGGATGGCTGGCTAAACTGCGTTATGTCTGGTATTCGGCCGCCATCTGCGTTCCATTGATTATTATCGGTTTTGCTGTCGCGGGCTATTATTTGAGCGCATTGGAATTGCAGCAAAAGCTCATCATTACCTTGCGATTGATTTTTTTGACTATCATCCTCCATGCCTTGGTATTTCACTGGTTAACACTGGTTAACCGGCAGTTGGCTATCAAAAACGCGATGCAAAAACGCAAAGCCGCAGCGGTTACCGAAAAACATCCGGTAGGGGCGGAAGATCCTGTATTGCCGGTTGATGAACAACAAATCGATATTCCTAAAATAAACGCTCAAACCATCAAGCTGCTTAATGTCTTTATCGGCTTTACGTTGGTGATCGGTTTCTGGATGATCTGGAAAAATATCCTGCCGGCCTTTTCATTCCTTGACCGTATTGAGCTCTGGCAGCATCTGGTCAATATCGACGGCCAGGAAGCCTATCAGCCGGTAACGCTGACCAATCTTATGCTGGCCGGGTTATATGTCTTCATTGCGGTGGTTGCTGTTCGGAATTTTTCCGGCGTCATGGAATTATTGGTATTCAGGCGCTTGTCGATAGAGGCGGGCGGCCGTTATGCGGTTAACCAGCTGGCTAAATATGTTTTATTTTCGATAGGTTTTATCAGCGTCGCCAACGAACTGGGCGGCAGCTGGTCGCAGGTGCAGTGGCTGGTGGCGGCGCTCAGTGTCGGGTTGGGTTTCGGTTTGCAGGAGATCTTCGCCAATCTGGTATCGGGCATTATCCTGTTGTTTGAACGGCCGATCCGGGTCGGCGATACCGTCACCATCGGCACTGTCACCGGCAAAGTCAGCCGAATCCAGATGCGCGCGACTACATTGATAGACATGGATCAAAAAGACCTGATTGTGCCGAATAAAACGTTTATTACCAGTCAGCTGATCAACTGGACGTTAAGCGATCCGATAACCCGGGTGGTAATTCCTGTGGGCATTGCTTACGGTTCCGATATTGAGCTGGCGCATCAAGTCATGATCGATACGGTAAAATCAACGCCTCTGGTGCTTGCAGAGCCTGAGCCGAGCGTGATGTTGGTCGGTTTTGGCGAAAGCTCGCTGAATTTTTCGATTCGTGTCTATGTCAGTGAATTGTCAAATCGCCTACCGGTCACGAATGATATACACATTCGGCTTGAAAAAGCCCTTCGCGAGCATAAGATAGGAATTCCTTTCCTGGAACGGGACATTCAGGTTCTTGCCGTCTCGCCGGGATACGATAAGATAAATCGTGACGCCTAGTAAATTACCGGGCGGTAGTGGGCTGACCAATTGAAAATCCGTGGCCAGCATAGACGAGTCCCTTCATGCGTATTTTAATCGTCGAAGACGAAAAGAAAACCGCCGCCTATCTGCAAAAAGGGCTGACCGAGCAAGGCTTTGTCGTCGATGTCGGCATCGATGGCGAAGCAGGCTTGCTGCTCGCCACGATGATCGAGTACGATCTAATCATTCTCGATGTCATGGTGCCGTTGCGCGATGGCTGGTCTGTACTGAAAGAGCTGCGGCGCGGCGGCAAGCAAACTCCGGTGCTGTTTCTGACCGCGCGCGATTCCATCGACGACCGGGTGAAAGGCCTGGAACTGGGAGCCGACGATTACCTGGTCAAACCTTTCGCCTTTGTCGAATTACTGGCGCGTATTCGCTCCATCCTCCGTCGCGGCCCCGCGCGACAGGCTGAACATTTGACTTTAGCCGATCTTACGCTCGATCCTGTCCGGCACAAGGCATTCCGTAATGGTCAGCGGCTGGATTTATCGCCCAAGGAGTTCGCCTTGCTGTCGCTGTTTTTGCAGCGGCCTGAAGAAGTGCTATCGCGAACGCTGATCGCCGAGCAGGTTTGGGATGTCCATTTCGATAGCGACACCAATATTGTAGACGTGGCGGTGCGCCGCTTGCGGCAGAAAATCGACGACCCGTTTCCGCAAAAACTGCTGCATACTGTTCGGGGAGTAGGTTATGTGCTCGAACAGCGCTAAACCGTGGTCTATTACCGTCAGGCTCACGCTGCTTTACGTCGTTTCAGCATCGGTGATCCTGTTGTCGATCGGCTGGTATCTGCACCAGACGCTGGCGGAAACCCTGGCGCAGGGCAACGGCAATTTCTATTAAAAGAAATCCAGTTATTGCGCACCGTGCTGCTGGAACAGCCGCCCAACCTGGAACGGCTGGCGGATGAACAAAGCGAAGGCATCGATTTACCGGTCAATCGTTATTACTTGAGAATCCTGGATCAAAGCGGGCATAGCCTGATCGAAACGCCGGGTATGGAAGCATTGCCGACGGCAAGGCAGTTTCCGGCGCTTGCCGAGAGCGGGACGGTGCGGAAAATTGCAGATGGGCGAACCTTAATGTTGATGACGGCGTCAAGCAAAACCACGCCGCAGCAAACCATTCAAATTGCACTCGACGTCTCCAGCGAAGCCGAACTTCTTGCTAAATACCGGCACAATCTTATTGGCGCGCTGTTTTTCGGCCTGTTGTTTTCAACCTTGGCCGCCGTTTTTGTTGCGCGGCGCGGCTTAAGCCCTGTGGCCGAAATGACGCGGCATATAGAAGGCATCACTGCCGCCCAACTGGATGAACGGCTGGACCCGGCCGCCGCCCCTAAAGAACTTTCCAACCTGGCATCCGCTTTTAATGCAATGGTATTACGGCTGGCTAAATCCTTCGCCCAGCTCAACCAATTTTCCGCCGATCTGGCCCACGAACTGCGCACACCGATTAACAATCTGATGGGCGCAACCGAGGTCGCTTTGTCCAGACCGCGAAACGCCGACGAGTACCGTGAGATTCTCGAATCCAATCTGGAAGAATACCGGCGCTTGTCGCGAACGGTTGAGACCCTGCTGTTTTTAGCCAGGGCCGAAAACACCGGGATTCCGTTGCGCACAGTTCGCCTGAACGGCAGGGAAGAATTGGAAGCGGTGTGCAGTTACCATGAAGCGATGGCTGAGGAAAAAGGCATTCGTCTGGTCTGCGACGGCCAGGGATTTCTTTATGCCGATGCCCAGCTGTTTAAACGCGTGCTCAGTAACCTGTTGCTTAACGCCCTTCAACATACCCCGAACGGAGGAGAAATCCGCTTGTCATTGGCTTCGGCTGACGACGGCTCGGCAAACGTCAGTGTGCAAGACAGCGGTTGCGGCATTGCGGCGGAATGCCTGCCTAAATTATTCGACCGGTTTTATCGCGTCGACCCCGCACGTTCGGCGGAAGGCACGGGCCTGGGGCTTGCCATCGCCAAATCCATTATGGAACTGCATGGTGGATCGGTGGTTATTCATAGCGAACCCAACCAGGGCACTGTGGTTACTTTGTGTTTTTCTGTCAGGTAAAACTTGATTAATAAGCTATTTCAGTCGGCTCCGAAGTAATGGGTAATTTTCAAAAAAGATTTCACCACGAAGACACGAAGGACACGAAGCGTTGTGAGGTTGGGCCGTAATAATAGAGTGCGGACTTGGTCGAGTGATTTTATGGGGGGCGTCTATGTCGTGTTTGTTTGCACGAATTGTCGCCTTGACTTGCACTCTAGTTTTTAAATCAATAAGATAAATTTAATTAAATAGGGTTATACGACATGCCGCTTGGGTTATTGGACAAATAATGTCGTATATATTACGTTATGCGTGGCTTTTGACCAATGCCATATTGAAATTGGTCGCTCTTTTAGGAATAAAAAAATGTCTGACAACTTGAAAATTCGTCAACCGGAAGACCTAAAACAGATTAATGTTCACGAAGATTGGGAATTACAATACTGGTCAAACAAATTCGGCATAACAAAAGATCAGCTACGGCAAGCCGTACAAAAGGTTGGTACTTATGTCGATGATGTTAAAAACTATTTGAACAAATAACATACTTAAACTTATCAGGCTCAAGAAAAATTATGGAATTCAAACAAGGCGATGTAGTGGAATTAAAATCTGGCGGTCCCCAAATGACTGTCACGGCAGTAGTTGGACAGGATAGTTTGCTTAACATAGCCAAGGTACAAGGTTTTATTGATGGGGATGTTTCGGTTGAGTATTTTTTAAATAACAAACTTGAGCGCGGTATGTTCAAACAAACATCACTCAAACTCGCTAAAGAATGATTTTTTGTTGGGTGGTGGTTCGCCTTTCCAGTAAATTGTCAGCATAACAAACCGGTCAAAGGGACGCGCCGCCCGTTGGCGGTTTTGAAGTCCAGTTTTTTATCAAGGTTCGGCGGCTTCACTAAAGCTCACAGAGCGGCGCCCCCTTACCGTAACGTTAGAGCCAGAGGAAACAAATGCATTGTGATCTTGTAGTTAATACATTAATCGTCCCCAAAACTATATCGGCTACAAACATCGATGATTTCAAAACTCAACTTGAAGCATTGTTAATAGAGTCAAAACAACAAAGAGGAATTGTGTACATATGGAGAACTCAATCTGACATACCAAGATTAAAAGGGAAAAGCCCCATTATTTATATCGGAAAAGCCAATGGAAGCTTATACGATCGCTATATAAACAATATTACCCATGAGGCAAACGAGTATTGGAACAGATACCACCACATAATATCCACCTATGGAAATATTTATATAGAAATATTCGAGTCAAAAGATCCCCCAAAAACTGAAAACAGTTTTTTATTTCAATATCATCAGCAATTTATGGAGTTGCCGCCTATCAATTTGCAGAGCTACAAATATGGCCTGCTCTAACATGGCGCTTAAAGGGACGTGTCGTTTCGTGGCGGTTTTGCAGCCGCGTAGCCGTGTAGGGGACGCATCGCGCCCCATTCTGGAACTCAATCGTACTGGGTTTTAATAACGGAAACGGATTGTCCATTACAATGTTTAAAATAACCCGACCATTTAGGCATTTGTAAATGGGGCGCGATGCGCCCCCTACATGGGATTTGTTTTATGAAATCACATCGGATAGGCTGAATCATGTCGAATTACCGGCGCTGTTACATTCTTGGCGGATCGTACTTTTTCACCGTGGTGACGGAACGGCGGGCGAAAATCTTGGGTAACGATCTGACCAGGGATTTATTACGGGCGGCTTTTCTGGACTGTTTCCAACGCTGGCCGCCGTTTCGGGTGGATGCGATGGTGATGGTGCAGGATCACCTACACGCCATCTGGTCAATGCCTCCGGGTGATGCGGCGTATCCAAAACGCTGGGGCGCGATTAAAAAACATTTCACTGAATCCTGGCTTGCGCTGGGCGGCGCGGAAAAACCCCGCTCGCCGTCCCGCATCGCACATCGTCGACGAGGTGTTTGGCAGCGTTATTATGCTGAGCATACTTTGCGGGATGAACGCGATTACCAACGGCATTTCGACTACATTCATTACAATCCGGTAAAACATGGCTTGGTGGAAAGCCCTCGCGATTGGCCTTATTCGACCTTTCACCGCTGGGTATAACTTGGCGCGTATCATCCTGATTGGGGCTGTTCTTTAGACGGCAGCTTGGATTTTTCGGACATAAATTCGACCTCGGGCGATTAAAAATTCGGGTAAAGAGTGCATCGCGCCCCCATTTCCCGTTTTCAATTCTGACAACATTGTAATCTTCCCGTCATTCTATTGTTGGGAACGGCCTGCTAATATTCCCGGCATGCAACGACTCTTCTACCTGACATTTCTAAGCCTCACGCTGATCGCTTGCGCCAATTTCGAGGATAAGCCGCTAAACGCCGCCGACTCTGCCACGCGCATCGAAACACGCACGTTATCCGATACCGGGCTGCGGAATTTTATCGATAGCGTGATCGTCAACAAAAAAGGGCGGCTGTCCGAAGCCTGGGATATTGATCGGCTAACGTTGGCGGCGATTTATTATCATCCCGACCTTGCGCTGGCTCGGGCCCAGGCCGAGTCGATGGATGCCGCCGTCATTACCGCAGCTCAACGGCCTAATCCCAATATCAATATTTCACCGACCTGGATCAGCAACTTGGTGACGACGGTAGCCCCTTGGATTATCGCCAGCTACGTCAGCATTCCAATCGAAACCGCCGGTAAACGCGGTTTTCGTATCGACAAATCCGAGCATCTGATCGATGCGGCACGCTTGCGGATAGCGGATACCGCTTGGCTAATCCGTGGGCGCTTGCGTCTGGCGATGCTGGAAGTTTACGCGGCACAGGAAGCCGAGCGGCTGTTGCAACAACAATTGGCCATTCAACAATCGATCAGCGAGCGGTTGGAACAACAACTGGCAATCGGCGAAATTACCCGCCCCGAAGTGATTCGTTCGCATCTTGCCTTAAACCAGCTAAAACTAAACCTGAGCGCGGCTCAAAAAAGAAGCGCCGAAAGCAGGGTGTTGCTTGCCGCCGCTATCGGTGTACCGGTTAGTGCGCTGGCAAAGATCGAGTTCGATTTTACCCGGCTTGCCCTGCCGGGCGATTTGAACCTTGTCCCTATCGCCGAACTAAGAGAAACCGCCCTGCGCAAACGTCCCGATGTATTGGCGGCATTGGCCGATTACGCGGCCGCACAATCCGCGTTGCAACTCGAAATCGCCAACCAGTATCCCAACATCCAGGCTAATCCCGGTTATACCTGGGAAGTGGGTGAGCATCGTTGGCTTTTAGGTGCAACGGCGCTGTCTGTACCGATATTGCATCAAAATCAGGGGCCGATTGCCGAGGCTGAGGCTAAACGCCATGAGCTTGCTGTCCGTTTCGAGGCTTTACAGCTGCGTATTCTCGGCGATATCGATCGCGTCCATGCAGGTCTGGCGTCGGTGCTCTCCAAGTGGTCGGCTGCCGAAAAACAAATGCAGATTCAACAACAAAACCTGCATTCAGCCGTGGCCCTGTTCAAAGCCGGAGAAACCGACCGTCCGGCTCTACTCGGCGCGGAACTTGAAAATGCCGTTGCCGAACGCGCCCGTCTGGATGTGCTGGTCGAAACCCAACAGGCACTGAATATGTTGGAAGACACTTTGCGCTATCCCATTGCTTCTGTGCTTACGGCGGCGTTAATTTCCGATTCTGCAATGAAGAATCCGATTCACCACGAAGACACGAAGAACACGAAGAAATAGAACTTCGTGCTCTTCGTGTCTTCGTGGTGATAATTTTTTAAACGATTTTTTGTGGATTTCCTCAATTAATGAAAAATTACAAAATCGCAATACTGACCGCATATATGGTTTGGTACAGCACGGCTGTTTTAGCTGACGAACCGGAACTTGCTACCGAAGTGGCCGTACAGACCGGCAAAATCATCAAGACGACTTTACATCGCTATGTAATGGCTTACGGCACGGTTGAACCGGAACCGGCGACAGGCGGCAATGCATCAGCCAGTTCGAAAATCGCTGCGCCGCTGATGGGTATCCTGACGCAAATCCATTGCGAGGAAGGCCAACAGGTAAAAAAAGGCGCTTTATTGTTCGAGCTGGATACGCGCAGCGCCGATGCGCTGATTGCCAAAGCCGAAGTGGCCGTCGAATTTGCGCAAAAGAATTTTGCCCGCAAACAGCAACTCAATGCGACCGATAACATCTCGCGCAAGCTCTATGACGAAGCCGAGCTACTGCTTCAAACCAGCCGCAAGGATCTGCTCAACGCCCGGACTCAACGCGAGCTATTGCAGATTAGAGCGCCTTTGTCCGGCACCGTGGCAGCCATTCATTTTAAAGTCGGCGAGGCGGTGAACCAGAATACGGTATTGGCGGACTTGATCGACCTGGATCGTCTGGACATCGCTATCCATGTGCCCAGTCAGGAGGCTTCACTGCGCTTGGGGCAACCTGTGGAAATCAACGCCGGTTCGGCAGCAAGCAGCGTAGTGATTCAATCGGGGAAAATTATTTTTATCGGCGTTCAAATCGATCCGCTAACCGATACCGTATTAGTTCGGGCCAGTCTGCAAAACGGCTCCGGCTTGCGACCGGGGCAATTCGTCAATGTGCGTATCATCGCCGAAGAACGTTCGGGCCGTTTGGCGGTTCCGGTCGAAAGCGTGGTGACCAGGGCAGGGGTAAGTATGATTGCCGTGGTTGAGGGCGACAATGCCAAACAGAAAGTCATTCAGCCGAGTCTGCGCGACGGCAATTTGATCGAAATATCCGGCGAAGGTTTACAGAAAGGCATGACTATCGTAACCCAAGGCGTTTACGGCCTGCCGCCGGAAACGCGTATCCGGGTAGTAAAATAATGCGTCCTTCTGAGTTCAGTTCTTTTGCTCTCGTTCCCACGCGCTACGTCACCGCCATTAAGTTAAGAGTTGTAGGAGCGGGCCATGCCCGCGATGAAAGAGCTGCAACGCTGCAATCGTCGCCCAAATGTCGCGGGCGCGGCCCGCTCCTACGGTGTCATTGTCTTCTTAACTAAATGGCAATGACGCGTTGCGTGGGAACGAGGGGAAAAGATGTTTACGTCTTGCCTCCTGAGACGCGTATACGGGTACTGAAATAATGTGCAACAGCATAGATCAATTTAAGTCGGGTTTTTATTCACCGCACACAACTGGAGTGCAAGCTTTGCTTGCGCTTGCAGGCGAAGCCTGCACTCCGATTGCCGTGTTTTTCGCGGGTCAGTCGATTCTTTTGGATGAATAAAATGTCGTGCACTTCTACGTTTGGTTCAGTCGCTATTCGCCACGGCTTGGTCATTGCCTTTCTCTGCGCCGTACTGTGTCTGGCCGGTGCTTATGCGGCGCTGGGCATGCCGTCATCGATTTTTCCCCAGACCAATTTTCCGCGCGTAGTCATCCTGATCGACAATGGCGTGATGCCTGCCAACGAGATGATGGCGACCATTACCCGCCCGGTCGAGGAAGCCATGAAAGACATTCCCGGCGTGCGCACCGTGCGCTCGAAAACCGGGCGCGGCTCGGCGGAAATCAACGTATTTTTCACTTGGCAAACGGACATGGTGCAGGCGGAGCTTTTTGTCCAGGGCCGACTTGCGGTCGTGCAAAAAGCGCTACCGGCTACCGCAAACTCGGCGGTGTGGCGACTCACTTTTGCCGCCTTTCCGGTGGTCGGCCTCAGCCTGACCGGCCCCGATTACTCGCTTACCGAACTTTGGGAAACTGCGCGCTATACGCTTCAACCGCGCTTGTTGCGCATACCCGGCGTGGCTCGCATGGGCATTGTCGGCGGAAGGGCGCCGGAATATCACGTTATTGTCGATCCATTACGCTTGCAAGCCGTGAATTTGAGCCTCGCTCAAGTGACCGATGCGCTGCTCAGGAACAATCTGATCGCGCCGACCGGCATGCTGGAGGAAGACTATAAACTCTACCTGACGGTGGTGGACGGCCGCGTTCGTACTGTCGAAGAGTTGGAAAACCTGACAGTTTTGGTGTCCGGCAATACGCCGATTGCCGGAGTCGCACAAACGGTTGCGGCCGGAGCCCATCCGATCCGAATCAAGGATTTTGCGCGGGTTGAGCGCACGCAGGAACCGGCCTTCAACATCGTCACCGCGAACGGCGTCAATGCCGTGCTGCTTAATGTCTACAGCCAGCCGGACGGCAGCACCCTCGACATCGCCAAGCAGCTGAAACAGGAACTGGAATCGCTGAAAAAAGTTTTGCCGCCGGGCATGCAGGCTACAGTTTTCTATGATCAGTCGCTGTTAGTGGGCGATTCGATCCAGAGCGTTTGGGAGGCCATCTTTTTAGGGCTGATGCTTTCCATCGTCATTATTTACGTATTCCTGAAAAATTGGGGAGCCACATTGATTGCCGCGATAGTCATTCCGGCTACGGTTTTGATGACCCTGCTCATGCTGCGCGTCATGGGACTGGGTTTTAACTTAATGACGCTGGGCGGGATTGCTGCCGCGATCGGCCTGATTATCGATGACGCGATTGTGGTGGTGGAAGCGGTTCATGCCAGGATTAGCACTGGCGAGCACCGTCTGGCGGCGGTGCGGCAAGCTTTGGCGGAGATTTTCCGGCCGTTGCTGGCTTCGACGCTGACCCCGGTCGTGGTGTTCATCCCGCTGGCGTTTCTGGATGGTGTTGCCGGTTGTTTTTTCCGGTCCTTGGCTTTGACGATGGTGGTGTCGCTGCTGACCTCGCTGGTGTTGGCGGTCACGCTGATTCCGTCGGTGGCGGCTTGGTGGATGCCAATAGTTAAGCCGCGGACCCGTCAAAGTTGGCTTGATAAGCTGATTGAAGGCTACGAGAGAGTGTTACGTGCAGCGCTCAGACAGACGGGAAAAGTTTTGACCGGCTGCGTATTGATATTGACACTGGGCATCTGGCTATACGGACGGCTGGAAAGCGAGTTCCTGCCCTTTATGGATGAAGGCGGTTTCGTACTGGATTACCGCGCTCCTTGGGGAACCAGTCTGGCCGAAACCGACCGGCAATTGCGCCAGGCCGAGACTATCCTACGAGCCATGCCTGAGTTGGAAAGTTATTCGCGGCGCACCGGCGCGCGGCTGGCTTTAGGGATTTCACAAGCGCACATGGGCGATTTTTTGGTCAAATTAAAACCGGAACGCCAGCGTAAAACCGATGAGGTCGTTGCCGATCTGCGTAAGCAACTTCATGTTGCGGTGCCTGGAATCGAGTGGGAGTTTGCAGGTATTCTCAATGACTTGATCGGCGATTTGACTTGGTCGCCACGGCCTATCGAGATCAAGCTTTTTTCGACCGATGTCGAGTGGCTCAAGCAAAAAGCGCCGCAAGTCGAAGCCGAACTTAAAAGAATAGAAGGTGTCGTCGATACCTTCGACGGCCTGGAAACCACCGGCCCGTCGTTGAGTCTGCATATGCGCGGTAGCGACGCGCAACGCTTCGGCATGACTGTTAACGATGTGGCTTTGGCGGTCAGCACAGCCATGCTTGGGCAAAAAGCGTCTTATGTATTGGAAGGCGACCGGGTTGTAAATATCCGGGTCAGAATGAACACCGATACGACCGGCCAAATCGCCAATCTGCGTGAATTACCGTTGCGGTCTTTAGACGGCAGGACGGTGAAGGTGTCGCAAGTGGCGGATATCATCGCCGAACCGGGACAATTGGAACTGCACCGCGAAGACTTGCGGCAACTGGTGGCTGTTTCCGCTCGTTTGGAAAACCGCGATCTGGGTAGCGCGATAGCCGAAATCAAGGCCAAGCTCAGCCAGGATCAAACTTTGCCGCCGGGTGTGTTGGAATTTGGCGGTCTGTATCAACAGCAGCAGGAATCTTTTCATAATTTGCTGGTAGTGTTATTAGCCTCCCTATTTTTAGTATTCACCGTGTTGTTGGTCGAATTCGGCTCATTTTACGAACCTATCGCTATTGTGTTCGGTTCCGTGCTGGCGCTGTGCGGCACCGTTCTGGCTTGGTATATGACCGGCACGTCGATCAATATCGTATCGTTGTTGGGCGCCATCATCGGCATTGGCGTGGTCGCCAAAAACGGCATCCTGATGCTGGATTCGGTACACCGCTTCGAAGCGCAAGGTGCCAATCTGGCTAATGCGCTGGTAGAATCGGGACGGCGGCGTTTGCGGCCGGTGTTAATGACATCGCTGGCGGCGGCGTTGGGGCTGCTGCCTTTAGCTTACGGCATCGGTGCCGGATCGGATATGCTGAAACCTTTGGCTATCGCGGTGATTGGCGCGCTGACGCTTTCCGTGCTACTGTCGCTAATCGCTACGCCGACGGTTTATTTTGCGCTGCGAACGCTCAAAAAATCAGATGATATAAACTAAAAGCCGGAACCGCCGACGGCGAAAAGAGTTCACAAGATCACAAGCTACTTTGTCGAATGAGGATTTATTAAGTAATGGCACATCATCACGAACACGATCATTCAGCAGGACACCATCACGGCATCCCGAATAACCTGGGGCGTACTTTCATATTCACCATTTTGCTCAATCTGGCATTTGTAGGGGTTGAGTTTGTTTATGGCTTCATCGCCAACTCAACGGCATTAATGGCCGATGCGGGGCATAATGCATCCGACGTGCTTGGCCTGCTGTTGGCGTGGGGGGCGGTCATTTTAGCGCGCAGGCAGCCCAGTCAACGTTACACCTACGGACTGCGCAGCACTTCGATTCTGGCGGCATTCGCTAACGCGGCATTACTCTTGGTCGCATCCGGAGCGATTGCCTTAGAAGCCATTCAGCGCTTTTCGCAACCACCGACAGTAGCCAGTTTAACGGTATCGATTGTGGCGGCGGTTGGTATCGTCATCAATGGATTATCCGCGTGGCTGCTGATGAAAGGCGGCAAAGAAGATTTAAACATCCGAGGCGCTTATCTGCACATGGTGGCGGATACTGCGGTATCGCTCGCGGTGGTCATAACCGGTTTGGCGATGTTTCATTCGGGCTGGTACTGGCTCGACCCGGCCATTAGTTTAGCGATTGTGGTCGTGATCGTAATCGGCACTTGGGGCTTGCTGCGTGATGCGCTGCAATTGGTTTTGAGTGCTGTGCCCGGACAGGTCAATGCGCCTGCAATTGATTTGTACCTGCGCCAATTGGGCGGTGTAACCGATATTCATGATTTGCATATTTGGGGCTTGAGCACCACCGAAACAGCGTTGACGGTTCATTTGGTTATGCCCGGCGGCTATCCAGGCGATGAATTTATGGATGACATCGCGCAAACACTGAAAGAACGGCATTCCGTTCATCACAGTACCTTGCAAATCGAACAAGGTACAACCAATCACACCTGTTCATTGACTGCAACCGCGTCCCGACAGCACAACCATTAAGTCCGGCATGTTATTTCAATGGCATCACTAAATAAACAATATGTTGAGTTATCTCGGTTATTAGAGGAAAGTGCATTTTTGAGCGGAATCTAAGATTTGTAATATTGTTTATGGTGCTATGATTCGGTTATAGAATTTGTTCCTAACGTTCATCATACTTAAGAAAAACCAATGAATTTAAATCTGGAAAAAATGAATGACTATACCGTCCTTTTTATCAAGGAAGAAAGGATAGATGCGCATAATTCAGGAGAATTAAAAGAAGCTATTTTGCATCTGATAGAGCAAGGTCAAGTCAAAATTATTGTCCAACTCGAACATGTGCGTTTTATTGACAGCTCCGGTTTGGGCGCGTTGCTGTCGGGCTACAAAAATGCAGCGACCCGGTCGGGCAAGCTGGCTTTAGCCAATATGCAGCAACAGGTATTATCAATGTTTGAGTTAACCCGCTTAAACAGGGTTTTTGATATCTATGCTGATTTAAATGAGGCTTTTGAAGGCGAGGCCTAGAGGTTTGATATGTGTAATTCGATTATTCAGGTAGAGGTAACCATTCCGACGCAAACCAAATATCTGGATTTGATCGGAAGTATCGGTGAGCATATAGCGAAAGAACTGGACAAGTTTTCCGGTGATCGGGAGGCGCTGGCTTATCATTTAAATCTGGTGCTAACGGAAGCGACCATTAACGCGATCAAACACGGAACACAGGCGAGTCCTGATGATACCGTCAAAATCACCATCACTATTCAGGAAAATGAATTGAACATCAAGGTGTATGACCACGGGCAGGGCTTCGATTTGGAATCTGTGCCGCTTCCGGATTTTGATCAACCTAAAGAAGGCGGCATGGGGATATTTTTTATCCGCACCTTGATGGACTCGGTGAGTTATACCCGGCAGGGCGACTGCAATGTGCTGGAAATCATAAAATATTTGAGCTGAAAAAATCCCCTCAACTTCCTCAGACTTGTACATTCGAAAAATCAGGCTTTGAGCTTACAAAAAACAGTGCGTTTGTCGTATTTGTGACAGTGAACTCATGATCCGGCGCGTTGCAATAATCGTGCGAAGAAGTGTTGCCGCTTGGCTTAAGTCAGCTACTCACACGGCCACTGATAGGTTGGCCTCATTATTGTATGTCTTCCCACTTACCGCAATTCGATAACCGACAAGGGACATGCAACGGCTTTCATACCATGAATAATCTTTTTACGCTTCATCCTGTCCGTCACGATCCGATTGCCGAGGTGCCGCTGATTCATCCGGGTTACCGCTATCGAATGACAGTGCCGGAGCATTCGAATCACCTTATTGATCTCGATTATCAGCACAGTGGAATCATCGGCGGCTATCGGCTGAGTGCCGGTTCGGCGGATATCGAACCTGTTGATTTAAGCGCGCAACCGCCGCAGTGTTTCGTTTGGGATACCGATTATCTTAGCCCCACCGTTAGCGCTTGGCTGCAACCTGATCCTGAACATCCCCGTTCGATGCATCCTAACTGTTTAACATTAAGGGATGCGGCCTTGGAAGAGCCCGAGGTTCGTGTGTTGGATAACCGGCCTGTCCTCAGTATTTCTCCCCGCTTCGAACTGGAATGGTCGACCGCGGCTTTCGCCAGCCAACTCGGCTTGGTGCAGCTGGTGGAATCGTCGAGAACGCTACAGTTTGAAGACGGCGAATCTTTAGTCTTGCTCGATACCGAATCGGCAAACGCCGGCCCCGTTTTGTATCTAAGCGATCCGGCCGATAACTTGGCAGTCAAACCGGTTTGCGCTTTTCAGCAGCGCGGCGATAAACAACGTTTTGGTTTTACGACTGAGGTGACGCAAGTCATTCCTGCCGAATTCAAAGGCAAAGCGGTCGTATCCGTCAGCGTTCTGGAGAAATATACCTGGTATTTCATACAAAACGCCGCGCCCGACGATGCTGAGCGGCATATTTGGGTGCCGGTGCATTTACCGGTCGTTTGGGGTTGGAGCATCCGGGTTCAGCAGCGTCATGACGGCGATTGGGATATTTTCCGGAAGAAATTGATCATGCCGACATCTACAACCGAAGATCCAAGATTACCGCGCTGGCACAGCAACACCTTGCTATGCAGCGCAACAACCGGAGACTGAAGCGCATGTTGGACGTTGCGATTATTGGCGCCGGACTTTCCGGCTTATCGTTGGCCGAACGGCTATTTGACGGTAATCGTAACATCGCGGTATTTGAAGCCAGGGACCGTTGCGGCGGGCGGATTCTTTCGCATTCGATAACATCGGCATCGGGAGATTCAGCTTTTGAAGTCGATCTGGGACCGACTTGGCTATGGCCCGGCCACCAACCGCGCATCACTGCGTTGGCAGCACGCTTGGGCTTGGAACTGTTCCGGCAATGGGATCGCGGCCATAGTTTGTATCAAATTGATCACGATGAGGCGCCGCTTATGTTTACCGATGCCGAGACATCGGACAGCGCAGCATGGCGAATTAAAGGCGGTTGCCGCCAATTGACCGACGGTTTATTGCAACGGCTGCCGGATTCCATGCTGCATCTGCAACATCGTTTACTGAAGCTAACCGATCGCGAAAGTTATGTTGACCTGGAGTTTGCAACCGGAAATGGCCAAACGTTTTATCAGGCGAAGCAGGTGGTTTTGGCCGTACCGCCGCGGCTGTTGGCCGACAGCGTCGTTTTCGAACCGGAACTGGCGTTGAAACTTGTCCGGCTTATGCAGGACACGCCGACCTGGATGGCCGGACATGCTAAAGCAATACTGGTCTATCAAACGGCTTTCTGGCGTGGCTTGGGCTATTCCGGGAACGCCTTGCTGCCTTATCCGGGCGCGGTGTTGGCTGAAGTTCACGATGCCTGTTCCGAACAGGACGGAACGGCCGCCTTATTCGGTTTCTTCGGCCTTTCCGCCGTTACCAGGGAGCGTTACCGCGACAATCTTGAAGACTTGGTCGTGCAGCAAATGACACGGCTGTTCGGTGCTGCGGCGGCCAACCCATTACAGATCATTGTCCAGGATTGGAGTCTGGAACCGTTTACCTCGACTCAACACGATCACGCGCCGTTGACCAGTCACCCGGTCTACGGTCATCGCTCATTATGTTTGGATCACTGGCAAGACAAGCTGTATTTTTGCGGGACCGAAACTGCGCAGGCAGCCGGCGGCTATCTCGAAGGGGCGCTGGAAGCAAGTGATCGGGTTTTTACGGCAATAAACTAAGGCCCAACTCCATCGCTAATCCCACGTATAAAAAACAATACGAACATTGACTCGCCCAGAGCTTTCACGGCAATAATGCATTGCTTCTCTAATCAGTCATGCCCAAATTCAATCCGACTTTATCCGCTCCCTTTTCGCCTCGTCGTGCAATAATGACAGGCTGAAGATACGAATTTAAACGGATAGGTTCAGAAAACAAGTTCGTTATATACTTTTTATTATAAAATCTAAAAGATTTATCAGCCCAATCCGTGCAATCCGTTGACTTGCATGGACAGGAAATGATCCAGCCAGCTCCTCTGCATTTCACACAGCCTTGTGGGGAATGCAGAGGCAATTGCCGGGTACTGTTTTTTTTAATTACTGAATAGCTACAGGTGGATAAGCAATTGAACAGACATGTCAAAACCTGGCCGATTGCCTTGCAGCGTATCGCTGAAAGGGCCTTGGGCAAACAAACCGGTCAGCTGCTCTGGCAAAAATACCATACAGCATTTTCAGCTGAATATAAGGAGCTGGTTTCGCCGCGTTATGCGCTGAAAGATATACTTCATCTTGAACAGGTCCTGGCGACGAACATTCCACGCATCAGCCTGCTTAACCCCAGCAAGAGAGTCGCTCAGTACCGGTTGCATTTTTACAGTCGAAAACTGCGTTATCTGGATGAATATATTCCGGTTCTGGAGAATATGCATTTAAGGGTGATCGATCAGGTGCAGTTTTCAATTACGGTCGATGGCATTCCCCTGTTTATTAAAAGTTTCACCATTAAGGCGGTAAAAACGCAGTTTGCTTCCTTCACCGCCTTAAGAAGCCGAATGCTGGAAACCATTGAAGTGATCATGGATGGGACCGTTGAAAATGATGCGCTCAACAAACTGTGCATCCTGACCGGCTTGGCTTGGCAGGAAATCGACGTACTCAGGGCTTACCGGAACTATTATCTGCAACTGGGTCATCGAACCACTCGAGCCAGCATTCATCATGCCTTGATTAACAACCCGCAAGTTGCGCTCTGCCTGTTTAATAAATTCGAAGCGAGATTTAGGCCGAATCCTGATTGGGATGATCCTGTCGTCAGGGAAGAACAAATATTATTTCCGTTGCGTCTGCAATTGATGGAAGCCATCGCATCGGTTTCGGATATCAATGATGACCGGATTCTACGCACCCTGTTTAACTTGATTAATTCCACAATGCGCTGTAATTTTCATACGCGTCGCGGTTCGGCCGATTATTTCATCGCTTTTAAAGTTAACAGCCTGGGCATTATCGAGATGCCGGCTCCCAAACCCCAAAACGAGATTTATGTCCATGCTGTCGATATGGAAGGCATTCATTTGCGTAGCGGAAAAGTTTCCCGTGGCGGTATCCGCTGGTCTGATCGTCCCGATGATTTCAGAACCGAAATTCTGGGACTGATGCAAACTCAAATCAGCAAAAATGCGCTGATCATCCCGACAGGAGCCAAGGGTGGGTTTGTCGTTAAAAAGAATGGCTTAAAGTCCTCGGTTCCAAGTTCCGGTCCGGAAATGAAAGAAGCCGGAAAAAAAGCCTACCTCACGTTGATACGCGGTTTGCTCGATTTAACCGACAATTACATCGATGATAAGGTCGTCAAGCCCCAGAACATCGTCTGTTACGACGATCCCGATCCCTATTTGGTTGTGGCTGCCGATAAAGGCACCGCACAGTTTTCGGATATTGCCAACGCCGTTTCGGCGGAATACCAATTCTGGCTCGGCGATGCCTTTGCCAGCGGCGGTTCGCATGGTTACGACCATAAAGCGCTGGGTATTACGGCTCGCGGCGCCTGGGAATGCATCAAACGTCATTTTCGTGAGTTAGGCAAAGACATACAAAGCGAAGCTTTTACCGTCATCGGTATCGGCAGCATGGACGGCGATGTGTTCGGCAACGGCATGTTGCTGTCGCCTTATATCCGGCTATTGGCGGCTTTTAGCGGCCAGCATATTTTTATCGATCCGAATCCGCCCGATAGCGATGCGCCATTTAATGAACGCAAGCGTTTGTTCGAGTTGCCGGGTTCCAGTTGGGATGATTATGACAGGACGCTTATTTCGGAAGGCGGCGGCGTTTATCCCAGATCGGCCAAAGATATTCCGGTTTCCGCCGAGCTGAGAAAATGGCTGGGCGTTCGTTATAAATCGCTGGATGGCGAATCCCTGATCCGTTATTTGTTGAGGATGCCGGTGGAATTGTTATGGCTGGGCGGTATCGGCACTTACGTAAAAGCCGGCACGGAAAAACATGAGGATGTCGGGGACCGGGCTAATGATAACGTGCGGGTCGATGCAGCCGATTTAGGTGCCAGCGTCGTTGGCGAAGGCGCTAATCTCGGCTTCACCCAAAAAGCGCGGATTGAATACAGCCTGAGGGGAGGGCGCATTAACACCGATGCAATCGATAACTCGGCAGGCGTCGATACTTCCGATCATGAAGTGAATTTAAAAATTCTCTTGGTCGGCCTGCAAAAGAAAAACCTGATCGCTGATTACCAACCGCTGTTTATCAGCATGACCCAGGATGTTTGCCAGTTGGTGCTGGCCGATAATATCGCGCAAAGCCTTTGCTTATCGTTGGAAGAACTGCGCTGCGCGGAAGATCCGGCTGTTTTTTTGCAGCTGGCCGAGCGTTTGGAAACCACCGGTTTTTTCGATAGAGCCGTTGAGTTCTTTCCGCCCAGTAAAGAAGTCATGTCCCGGCCCGGACAAGTCATCACCCGGCCAGAGCTGGCTGTATTGATGGCGGCAAGCAAAATGTACCTGACCCAGTTGCTGCTGGACCAAACGACCTTGTTGCAGGACGAGTGTTACAACGGTTATTTGCAGGCTTATTTTCCCGAGCAGGTCAACAAACAGTACGCAAACTATCTGTCAGGCCACCCGTTGGCTCGTGAAATTAAAGCCACGCTGATCAGCAATAAAGTCATCAACCAGACCGGTTGCGGTTTTTTAAGCCTGGATGCCGACAGCGCTTACACCCTGGATCATGTGACCTGTTACCTGACTTTCGATCGGGTTTTAAACGGCGACGCATTGAGGAAGGCCGTTAGTGCGCTGGACAATAAAATAGCGGCCGACACGCAATATCAGTTATTGATGAAACTGGAAAGCACCTTGACCGGTTTTTGCCGTTGGGCCTTAATGCAAGGCAAAAAAATCCGGCCGAATGCACAGACGGTTACCTGTTATAGCCGCCATTTAAAAGACTATGAACGCTATTTTAAAAGCGACTACGCCGAGTTCAACGAGCAGATGGAGCAATATCGGCAAAACGGCATTCCCGATCAACTGGCGTTTAGGATAGTATTTATAGCCAGCCTCAACGATTTCCCGCTGATCGTTTCATTGGCCGCCGAAACCGGACAGAAATTTGTTGCTATCCTGAAACTGTTCAACGACATAAACGTTTATCTGGGATTGCGCGAGGTCAATGAACAATTGGCGAAAATACCCATGCATGATTATTGGGAACGCAAAGTATTGAATGAATTGCAAGAGGATATGAAGCGAGTAATCACGCTGGTGATTAAAGGCATTCTTGCGAGCAAGTCTGAAACTTGCGTCGACTACTTCGAACAGCCGGATAAAAAACAGAAAATCAACCGATACCGGCGAATTTATCAGGAAATCAGCAATGCATTACCGGTTAACCTGTTTCCTTATATTGCTTTAACCAAGGAGTTGGAGCATTTGGTTGATGGTGGTTTGTAAAGGGGTAAGTATTTATCCTTTCGTGTTTCCACGAGTTGAGTCATTGGCATTAAGTTAATGGGCATACATATTTTGTGGGCGTGAATAAATTCGCGCCCACGGTATTCCAACATAGGCAGTGACGCTGTACATGGAAACCAAGCGAAATTAATTGCAAAACGAATAAAGTAGCATTCTAAGAATGGCTTCAAAATCAGCCTCGCTCCAATACGTTGAAAGATCCGGCTAATAGTTCCAGCCAAAATAATCTTCGAAATTCAAGCGAAACATCGCAGCACGTGATTTTATCGATCAAATGATAAATGGCGGCAACCTCCTCAAATTCGTGACGAATATCACATAGCTTGAAAGTTAGTCTCAGGCTTACAGGAAACTCAGCTTTAGCTGGCATATCTAAGCAATTTCTT